>Ga0116226_10000586_pt1 | contig 31121 bp, 25 predicted proteins | sample S1TSphfallax_FD_89692 | JGI IMG/M metagenome (GOLD analysis project Ga0116226, IMG submission 89692) | Host-associated microbial communities from peat moss isolated from Minnesota, USA - S1T2_Fa - Sphagnum fallax MG | ecosystem: Host-associated > Plants > Peat moss > Unclassified | place: USA...
AACCTTGCCCTACTGCCGACTCTCTTCCGTTAGGGCATCCATAATCGAGCGAATAAGTCAAGGAATTCATTGAGCTGCGATGAGGTGAAGGAAAAAGTGCCAACCTGAGCCATAGCGAACCCAAATATTCAGACGGCAGGCCTTTGAAGACTTACGATTTTACAGCCACAGCCAGACTAGGAGCAAGGAGGAGGAGGAGATGCCACAAATATGAGACCACTCAGCGACGGCCTGCGACTCCAGAACTTATGGATCAATACGGCAGTGCGACGCCAATTCTTCGCTTCTCTCGCGATTAGGATGATCGAGAACGACCTTCATGAGCTTTTCCTTGTTCATGGTGGCGGCAATGGCTCCTGCAACGCTCCAACTCTGAAGCGAACACGACGTTCACTCCCAGTGGAACAGAATTAAACTCACAACCAAGTGTGAAGACCTTGATTGAAATTTCAAGACTTCGATTGAGATCTCGAATAAAGAATTTTTTTAAAATCGGAAAGACATAGAACTACTTGAATTAATTTTGTAAGCAAAATATTTGGTGTTTGAATAAAAGGCATCGACATTATAATTGTGAAATATAACACATTATTTGATTGCAATGCCAATTTCTCATGTGATGGTAAGAAATCAATGTCTTTACATAATGAAGGCTTTAGTGTTGAACCAATAGAAATTTTAATGTAACACATTTGAAAATAAAGTCATCAATTGTGAATTGGATATCACCATAATGAACTTTTGTAACAAACAATTGTGATTTCTAAACATCAGTGTAAATTCTTTGCATAATGTCCAACAATTGCAAAAAAAGCACATTCCTACTTAATTTGTTTTATGATCTTCCATTACAAAATAAAAAATTGAAAGTTAAATAAGAAGGTGACATGAACTTATGATTTTTTAGTGAAATTATTTGTTGCAAATCGCCAGCATCCAGAAGCTTTGGAAATCCCACAAAGCCTCTTCCTGAAAAAATATTTTGAATTGAAAAACAAAAGGAAAAGCCCAAAAATGAACTTACTTTGAAAGTTTGAGGCAAGAAAAAAAGAAAGCCAGAAATTTACTTAGTGTGGAAGTTGGAGGCAGGAAGAGTGACGACGACACTGCTAGCTCTGCTACATATATTCAGAGCCAATATTTACTTCGTTACAAGTCCAGTTTGCTCTTCAGGGCGTGGAAGAGTGGAATAGTTTTGAAATTTCTCCTCGAGTGATACCTGTTTGGATCTCCAGCTCCGGTTCCACTAACATTTTGTAGAAGCTGCTAAGTATTTGAGTATTGACGACGGACGTTGGGGTACTGCAGATCGTGGCCCCTCAGAAACACATCCCCCATGAAATCCCGACGCCATACATACTAGGGCTGGGACCCGCACTCCACAATAACTTCAGCCAAGATGCGCCAAGAAGAAGCTGAACGATGACATCTTCTGCAACATTTCGGTTTTCGCATAGAGAGGTCGATGCAATTCGATACCGGATACAGAACTGCAGCTTGGCAACAAACATGTTCTGGTTCTCTTGTATTGAAGTTTACAGCTGGTGCAGGTGGAGGAATCCGAACAACTTTTGCCAGTCAACCGCGAAAACAGCTTTTGTGATGGAGTTTTTTGTGGAGCAAAGAGGGAACCATCAACTTCCAATATTGTCGAAACTTACCGGTCACACAATTGACATTGTTTTGGTTTCAAGAACTAGAACCATCTAATATGATTGCAGTTCTTGAACCCCAAGACAATTTCAATTGTGAACAAGCAAGCTTCCACAAAGGAAGAAGATGGCTCCTTCCTTGCTCAGAAGTTCGAACAAGCCATCCTTTGCTTGCAACACCTGCAAGGCCTAATCCTTTTAACGTTCTTCTTCATGGTAGATGTCGGAGCCACCAGTGCAGTAAATCACCCATTCAAGCGCCTTCGATTTCAGGTTTCGTTCAGTGGCATTCTGGGAAGAGAGAAGAATACCACAGGTTAACGTCTTCTTCTTCACTGAAGTTCAAATCAAGCAATGTCGATGCATCAATGAGTCGACAGCAGCTCCAGGTGAATTGATTCTAATCTGGGCTGCAATGATCTGCCTTTTCACCTCCCGAGAATCAGTGCAAGCAGAGATCAGCTGCAACCATGAAAGCCTAACTTTGCAACCAATACTGTATGTTCTGACAGCATACAGAAGTGCAGCTAGATGTCTCGAGGTGATGGTGTTCTATTGCAAACCGTAGCTGAATTCTGCATTTTAAATCTGCAGAGGATCATGGATCAACAGCTAGATCATGAAATGGTCTTAACTTTTTTTCAGAACAGGCTGACCATATTAGTATGCAGATTTCATACCAGATGCAGGAGTGCTGGTAATATATTTGTGTGACCAGGAAGTGGTCAAGCTAGTTTAACGGAGCCCTTAATGAACCTAGATAAGTATCTAGTCGTTAATGTTAGCTGGTAGAGCGACTTAGCCGGTACAGATTAGCATGGCTAGATAGCTGGCAGCAACACTGCTGGCAACTGCACATGAGCATTTAGTGAAGGCCCTTATACTTTGGATCTGAAGAACATGGCACCGAGCTCTTTGCGCTATCTAGAACATGCAGCTCCTTGAACGTAGCGCGTAGATTAGACAGCTTGCTTAATATTGTCTAGATCTGCAAACCTCTATTTAACTGCTGTTTTCTTCTCGCTTCTGTGCCCATTTTTCAGTCACTGTTTTTCAATACACAGTCCATTGATCAATCGTTGAGCATCATCATCCTTGCCTACTGTACCAAATTTCTGCCTTGTCTAGATGGAGGACTCTGAAGTCTCACAATTTGTCCAAGGTATTTCTTTCCGTTCTGAGTTCCTAGCTTTCTTCTACACGAGCTATACCCCTGCAAGTCATCAGCTGCGGTACTTTTTGAAACATGTGGAACTATACTTTGGCTCCAGTTGCCTGCAGTAAGAAGACGATGTGGACATGCATGTTCTTAAGAATTCCTTACACAACATGTGAAGTAAGAGTTGGTTTAGACGTACGTCATAGTACACATCGATTTGCACAATTTACAGTATCAACTGTTGCTAACACGGTTTTCTTAACCTTCTTGCAATTGAGCTTATGTATACATATAGATCTTTCCAAAAAAACAAATATTTCTGCTTTTGGGATCTGTTCCAGAATTGTAGCTGTAGTGCCCAATGTTGCATTAATGGTGTTTGACATAATTTTCGTGCCTTTGCTCTCCTCATATCTTCAAAACCCTTTAATTGCATTTTGCTTTTGTGATCCCTTCCAGAGAATTGTACCTGTCTAGCGCCCAAAATGAGATTATAAAACAATAAGGAAATTTCATTGTTATTCCCGGTCCAGTGTATTTTCGCTCCCATCTATGTTATTGTACACGGGTTCTCCTGTGAAGCTAGTTTATACTGCATATTCCATTCTCTGAAATTTTCACAGCTTATATCTGCAAAAACTTTATGTCATTCGCCTGTGTGAGAGCTGTCCAAATGCACCAATTGCAAGCACATGAACAACAATTCTGAAGCTGAAAGCCTGCAAGCAGATAGCCGTAAGTGGTAACTATAATGGGTAACGTGATTGACCAAGGCCGAAAAATTCCCTGGAACATTTGGTCTTGGAAACAGGGAACATCCCCTGCTTTAAGGACCTCCCCTAATTTATTAAGGACCATGGCAATGTTACACTTGGGACCTTCCTCGATAGCGGTGGCTTTTTTAGGAATTTTTGTTTGTAGCCAAAGTGGTGATCATCTGTAGGAATATGTCTCAAAAAAGTGGCCATCATCCTCAGAGCAAGATTTAACCAAATCTGACTATAAACCAAATACGAAATTCAAATCTTTAATCTTCCTTCAATATTTTTGGCTACAATGAAAACCACTTATAAACATCTGACAACTTCTGCTGTTTTTTCCTGACTTTTTGCAATTGAAAACCTCCAAAATTGGTTATTTTTCGAATTTCGAATTTTTAATTTCGCCTTGGGCAAAATTTCGCCATACAATAAAGGCTGCTTGATTGGATAGCATGCATGGAGGGATTGCATTCAAGTATGCACCTGCCCTAATGTGCTGGCAAGGAATACATTCATCTTAGTGGTGGCTAACCTGCACCTGGTTGGGTTTAGCATTTTGGTGAAAATTGGTGAAGCCCTGTGTCAGGGTGCTTTACCCTATACATTTCATAGTGACAAGCTGTTATCTGACCAATTAAGTTATGGGGCTGGAACCCCTCTTAACTCAGAAGGTACCTTACCCAATGTCTTTTTTCAAGTGTTGGTTCTAGGATGTTTCAAAAAATGGAATGCCCATGAAAATCAAAATCCCCTCTCCAATAGATGTTCCATTTTTCTAAACATTATGCTTTTTGGTATTTTTTTGCCATGATACCCAACCACCACCAAGTACCTATCAACCGATTTCTCACCTTACATAGGGTACTAGAAGAGCATATGACCAAATACTTAAGGACTCAGAGCCCTCTGGCTCCCAAGGTGTTGCTTGTCTAGCCTTGATGTCCAAAAAGAAAATGTGCAGCATCTCTGGGTACACCTAAGGCCTTTCAAATTGTTCAATTCGGCCCAAAAACAAAGAATATATGCCCTCCCAAAGTCATCCACTTCTTTTGGCTAGAAAAAATTTCAAGCAAACACATACTCATTGCTGAGCAAATATGTGGAACCCCATGCATGAACAATGTACATTTGACATTGGGCAAGTTTTGAGCCTTGATAAGGTGGGATGAATGCCCAAAAGAAACCATTTTATGTGCTAAATCATACATCGTACATCAATGGGTGAGATCAAAAAATTTAAAAGGGTTGTACATCTATAGTTATGAAATACTAAGGGTTTGTTACATCTAAAATCCTAAATGCCAAGAGGTGCTGCCACTGTTAAACACCTAGGTCTTGCCCTAGTGCTCCCACCTCAGTCAAATAACAATGCTTTTGTCTCAGGACTATTCCTTTCTTAAGTCCTAGCTTTGAGTGTCAACGTGGGCTTATGTTGGTTGTAGATTCAATATTTAGTCCATCATTTTAAGGGGTTTAGGACTTGCGATTTTAGGTTTTAGGTTTTAAGGTTTAGCTTTGGGGGTTTAGGACTTCAAATTTTTTGATTTAATTTTAGGGTTTGTGTTTCGGTTTTTTCACGGTTTGAAATTAAAGTTTAAATTTTGAAATTACATTTAAGTTTAGGGTTTTGAAGTCTGAAATTTAAGTTTTAAGGGATTTAGGGTTTAAGGTTCAAAATTAAGGTTAGGTTTTAGGGTTTCAAATTCAAGGTTTTAAGGTATGGGCTTAAGGTATAATTAATGTTTTAAATTGAAGATTATAGGTTATAAAACTATGCATTTAATGTATACATTTAAGGTTTAAAATTTTAATTTTAGGGTTCATGGACTTTTTTTTAAATGGAGAATTTTTTTTTAATGTTGGATTGCACAAAACCAACGTTTTCACATCAAATTACTAATTACAATTCTAAAATTGCCCTAACTTTGAATTTAAACTTCTCTTTTGAAATTATTTTTAAATATTTAGTCATTTTCAAATCGTTCAATTTTATTTTATTCTTCCTTTCATAATTAATTTCCATTTTGCCTAAATATCATGGACATTCAATGTGAAGGAGAGCTGACTTGCCATGGTTGCCATGCTTTCAAAATTCATTGTTGCTATTTCCCCCTTGGTTAGTTTTGCACTAAGCACTTGCATTTCAAGAAAGTGGTGAAAGGCATAAGACTTGTGGAAGTTGCACCAATACATGGTCTCTTTAGTCTTTAGTGAGAACTTGGCTATGGCTAAGAAATGAGTTTAGACTTAATGGTGTGCCATCAATGAAGCTTTGTCACCTCTATATGACATTTTGGATTGCATGCCCATTTGTGGCTTTAAATCATTTTATAACTTCATCACATTGTAATGTTGCCCATTTTAAACCTTTTCATATGTGAAATTGCTTGTCTTAAGTCCTTCAAAGTCTCCTAAAGCATCAACAAATGGGGCTTTAATGTATGCCTTCAAGTAATCTTGGTAGATGGATTTCCATATGGCACTTGGGTTTAGTTGAATCACTTGCATTGTATCAGTGCTATAGGTGGCCAAATGAACACAACATCGTTCATGTGTTATGTTACATGGATTTCACAATATGTTGGGGGACCTTGTCTTGACGGGGTTGTTTGTTCAATCTCTACCATGAAATCGTCAAGCTTGTAAAGCTTACAATCCATTTAAAAGGAATCCATTAACTTTGGGTGCATTCGTAATTAGGGTACCATAATAAGAGCCTTGACACCCTTTTGTCCTATGTCCTAAAGCAAAATGAATAGTCTAAGATGCTAAACTATGAAAGAAGAATATGTATGTTTAACTTTCAACCAATAAGTATTATGATGAATGATTCAAATCAATTGAATTTTTTTTGAATGTCTTGTTCAAGTATAAACTAACAAGGAATGCAAGACTATAGGACATTTCCAAAATGACATACTTTCATTTGGAGTACCAAAACCCTATTAAAAACATCAAATAATGGTTTTTTTTTTGCACCCACATCTCCTATGTTCCTTTCCAAACCTTTGGAATGTAATTTTATAATTAAAAAAATTAATTTGATTTTCCATATTATTACAACTTTTTTATGAAAAAATCCAAAATTCAAGCATCAATTCCACAAAATTTTAAAATTTATCATAATAAAAATTTATGCTTCATGTAAAAAAATTTACTTTATTCTATTTATGGTTAAAATATGGAGCAATTTGAACAATTATTATTAGTCCTTTCGATTATTTTTTGATAAAAATACATAATGAGATTCAGTTTCAAAGCCATTTTTTAGGACATTTAAAAACAAGATTAATTATTCAAATCACAAAAAATCGCCAACATTTTAATCAAGAAGTATGTGAGGATCTAGTTTTTAAAATTTTACCACAAATTATTTTGTAAATGTAATAGTCATTCACAATAAAGTCTTGAAAATGATCTTGGGGCAAAGCATTCCTTTGATATACCCCAACCTTGAATGGACCTTTTTGCTTTGAATTTCTATGCCCCACAAAGTAAATGTACATGGCACAAAAAGGACAAAGGGTGTTAATTTTGTTGGGGGCCAAGTCAACGTTACCACTTGTTCCCACCCCCCAACATTTACCTCCACCTTGATCATGTTGAAACAATTTATATGTATGTCGTAAGATGGGCAATGTACCAAAAAAACTTTAAAATTGTGATTACACCCTTGGTTATTAAGGAAATTTTTTGTTCATACTAAAAAACTTTAAATTATCAAATGTCTTATTTAAATTACAATTTTTTTTCACTATTGACTTACACATTAATTTGGTCTATAATCACATCACATGTAATCCAATGTTATACTAATAATGGTATAGATATGAATATCAATGGGATATGATTTGAACCAATACCAACCTTATATACTTACCAACCTAATATGGGATTTAAGGTAATATCATGTATCTATGGGCACATTCACAAAATAAAGAGCTAGGGGTGCTTACTTATTCTGAAAGATTTTGGGTATATACTAAAAATATTTCATTTGTACATTGCAAAATGTCATAAGAAAGTTCTTTTGACTAAAAAATATGTTACATTATAGTTTTATGTGAATATATGTTTTAAGAATCTCTCCACAATTTTGTCATTTCAAGTCTTTTAAGAATCATTTATGAGTGTTTTCAAGCAGTAAAAACTTCAAAGCACTACTTACAATGATTAATCAATGTTTTTGAGAATTCAAATTTCATTAAATTCATTTGAAATTATTGCACATGTTTCCACAATATATTTAAAACATTATCATCAAAACGTATTAAAAAAATGTGGAATATTAATATAATTTTTGACAAGAAAACATGAAGTTCTATGGCTCCTATATTTGTGAATATACCCCTACTTTTTTTAATATACTAGAATACCAATGTGAAATTTATATTAATGTTGGGCAATTTTTTCGAATTCAAGGATTGCTAGATTTTTTATCCATTTTTTATCAATTTTCAAATTAATGATATAAGTATATCATTGATGGTTCCCATTTCACAAGACCCCTTCCCTCAAAACCAACATGAATGCATTTTCCATGAATGGGTTACTTGCTCCACTTTTCACTAAATGAATTTTTTTCCAAATTTTACCCATCAATTGAGACCAAACATGTCATTGTTGGGTTGTTTGAAGCTTGTAATAATGAATCGGGCTATGAAGTTGAAATAGATCTTTGAAAAAATTTCACACACACAAAAATTTGTGGCCTATGTCAAGGATGAGGGCTTCAATTTGTAAACTTGTGTGACGACTTTCAACTAAATTATGTCATGAAATGACCTTAACATGGTTGAATCATATAATGGATTTTATTTCAAACATGCACTATCAAAGGTATGTCAATATGCCACTTTTAGACAATAAGGTGTCTTCCAAATTACAATATGCATGAATAAAGTTTGGCTGAGCCAACATTCATAAGTGTATCACATGCCCAAAGAAAAAAGGAGGTAGGCATGGGAGATAGTGTGTGTGCATTCTAGTATGAGCTTGGGCAAATTGAACACCTTGGTGAAGATAAGGTATGCTTTTGGACTTATGGTTGGCAATTGAAATTTTTGTTCGATTTTCATACAATTTAATAACAACATGACTGGGGATCTTTGATCTATAATGTTTTTGGTACATTCCTTCATTAATTGTTATTCCTTATGACATGGTTGATTTGATTCTTAATGTATGGTTGATTTCAAAGAACTTTGCAATGTGAGTTGTAAGTGCCTTCATGGAAACTTGAAACATGGTTTTTCTTGAAATGACATTGAATTCAATTCATTGAAATTAAATATTTGTCTCTTTTCTTTGTTGTTAACTTAAATAGATGCCTTTGATTAGTTTGACAACCACAAAAAGCCAATTGTCAAAGGTTTTGACTTGAAAATTGATTCAAGGAATCAATAATAACTATATTAAACAACCTAGAACAAAGAATTATTGTTTGAAACTGAACAATAAATGGAATGTAACCAAATCAACGGCTTTGTTTGAAAATCAAATCAAGTACTTGGCCAAGTTTCTTTAAACAAAATTATCATGTACCACCACCCTTTAGATATTCCAAACCCTTGAACCAACCAATTCCAAAAAATTGAAAATTTTGAAAAACCAAAACGTATTAGTTGGTTTTTAAAATTGTAGATATTTTAAAATTTGTTCATTAAGATGTCCCATTACTTGGTGTTGTGATGAAATCAAGTTGATGACTAATAGACTACCTTGTTGTGTTCATAATGTGCCCAAAACCGTTAACCTTGTGAAATGTTTTAGCCATACAACTACAACATCATTAGGTTTATGTTATGGGAATTATGGTTTACGATGTAGGTTAAATCATAACAAGTTCAACATCCCCTTAGGTTTAGTACAAGCCATAATAGATTCAAAAAACCTTAATTACCAAAGGTTTTGGGTTGGACTCCAAATTAAGGTTAAGGTTCAACATGAAAAGGGCACATGATCTAGGGAGGCAAGCTATTACATGAACCTAGAGCTTAAATTGAAGCTTGGGATGGTAAAATATTTTTTCCCCTATACACATGCAAATAAAAAATGAATGTTATACAAGTAAATCTAGAAACAAACATGAGGATGAATGTAAACATTCATTTTCATTATGGATGAATGATTGTTTTCATTCATTTAATATATGGATGATTTTTTTTTTCTGAATTTACATTTTTTTATTATATAAAATTCCCATCAAAATTATGAATGAATGTTTTATTTTATCATGAAGTTTTTATCAATGAATTTTCTTTCACCATAGTTTTAATTAACTAGAGTTTCATGAAGCACAATTTGATTATATACAATTTAAGATTTGTTGAATAATATAATGTAAATTTTATTATAAGTGTATTTGATGGCTATGGTTTGAAATGTCATTATTTTCAATATGTTTTAAGTATATTACTATTATCATGTTAACATCCATCGCACATGGTCATTGTTTTTAAAATAAAACTAAAAAATAAAATTTTGGGGCAAACTAACCAACTGTCATCAACGACATTAACTTTTTTTTTCTTTCCAAAGGTGCCACAACTTCTCTCAAACTTATTTATAAATGTTATAAACAACAATGACAAATTTTTTTTCATTTTTTTTCAAGGATGTCAAAACCTTTGTTAAATTTAACTAATGTTGTTGACAACGATGGGTTTTGAATGCTTTAAATATTTTTAAACTAGTTGTCATTGATGACAATAGGTTTTTGAAATAAATAAAATTTAGTTTCAAACACATTAATTAACTTTTTTCAAACAATTCATTATCATAGATGACAATGGGGTTGTTTTTAATAATTATTTATTTTCAAGGTGCCTTAATTTTTCATAAAATACATATATAATGCTGTTGAAAATAACTGGGAGGGATGGGGTTAACACTCATCCCATGACAACATTTTTTTAATTGCTTAACATTGTTGATTAAAATGGTCTTTTTAATAAAAAATTTAAAATTATTTTGGTCCCATCATCATATTTTCCCCTACACTCACATTATCCATCATTATTAAATGACATTCAATTTGAAATATTAATATTTAAACAAAAAATGAAGATGGATATAAATAAATTTTAATTTATTTATCTTCCAATCGTGGATGAATTTCATCCATTGATTTGTTTATTTAATCCAATTCATAAATGAAATTCATCCATGCAAAAATGACATTCATCTAGATGAAATTATTTATTTGTGGACACATTAATCCATGTAGGTGGATTAAAATCACATTAAGCTTTAAGCTACAAGTTCAAAGCTTTAAACTCAAGCTCTAGGCTCATGCACTTGAGTTGTTTTCATGATTTAGGGACTTGAAAAGTAGGGTTACTATCACAAATGGTTTTATTAAACACAAGAGGTGTAGTTTAGACCACCCACACCACCTTCATCATCATTTGGGAAATTTTCATATTCATAAATAGGTTTTTTTTCAAGGTTTGTCACCACACCATTATTATGAGATATGGAGGATATTGGCATGTATGGAACCATAAGGGGCCTTGTCGATATTTAGGGGCAGTTGGCACCATTGAATTAGATGACAGTCCCATCCATAAAGGCAAGGGAACCAAATATGAATTTGGTTGTTTCATTCATAATTGACAAAAAAAAGTAAAGAAGACAAGTGTTGAAATTATGGTGGGTTTCATAAGAAGGACTACCCTAATCCATTAATGTAGGTTACAACCTCCAACCATAACTTTAACCATCCATGTTCCCATTGTAATGCATATGGGCATGACATTGATCATTACTTCACATTTCAACTAGAGTTACAATAAAACCACCCACAAAACACTAATGTTGATAAAGGTTAAGGTTTTGGGAAAGGCAAAGAAAGAAAGGTATGACCAACAATGGGCTGGCCACCAAACCGGCTTAAGGTTAATCTAACACCATGGAAATTAGGCTTACATGGTTGGAGGTCTTGATTACAAACATGGTGACCCAAGTGAAATATAATGCATTTAGGTCAGGGAAGGCAAAATATAAAAAATATAATGAATATTTTGATTTGGATGTCTATTAACTAATGGTAATTATTGTCACATGATAAAAGAAAATAAAAATAAAATCTAGGATGGAAATGTTATTTAATGATAGCAAAGAATTACCTTTGGGGAAAAATAGTCAAAAGTAAAATTTGGAATAAAATTCCAATTAAAGAATATTTGTTAGTGGATAAATCTTTTAGTTTAACTAGCCAAGAATGCTTCCTAATAATTATTTAGTTTTTAGTGGTAGGTTCAAATTTGCCATCTTTTATTTACTATTGGATGAAGATGTCACGATAATTAGTTTTTAAAAGACAAAATACTTTACTACTAATTAAGATATGTGGAGGAGATTATGATAAGGTGAGGAAATCTAGGAGGATAAGGGAAACCCATGTGTGATGGGGAACCGCTTTTGGTTATTTATTATCTTTTGGGCTTGATCCTTTATGCTTTAATTCCTTTTCATTTCTTATCATTCTATGTGTGTGATTCTAGGAAGATTGGTGTGTGTGAAGTGAAAGAAGAAAATTATATTTGTGTGAAAAATAAATATAATGGATTTCGGTTGAAAATCAAGTAACATATTCTTCTTGTGTTTTGCATTGATCTTTTGAATACAAAAGAAAATAGTTAATATTAATTTAATGTAGAATAAGGTGGTAGTAATAGGAAGGTAGTTGCACCAAGAAGATAATCAATTTGAAGGTAGCTACTTTCACTTTAACTAAACTTTTATTCTTTTCATTTCTTAAAAAATACTTGTTCGAAATTAATAACTAGATGGTAGTGTAATAGGAAGGTAACTATAGTAGGAAGTTAGTTGACACAAAAAGGTAGTCATAGCAAGAAAGTGGTTGTAGTAGGAAGGTAGCCAATTAGAAGGCAATAATTACATAACTAATTACGAAGGAAGAAGGGAACAAGTTAGTGATGTATTTTTTATTACATAAGTATTGTCCAAGGATTGGAAGGTAATTACCTTATAGCCTTCCATTCTCAATTGTGATTTTGTCAAGAAAATGCATTTTCAAAGTTTTTTTTCATTGTTTTTATTCAATTTTTACTTGACAACCTTTTCCTTTTGAGAGTAATTAGGTTATTGATTTTGTACTCCTAGGATATTTTTATATAACCAGATTTTTAAAATCAATGGGTCCAAATGAAGATATATCAAATGTTTTAAGAGGCCATGATGATAGAAACCACAAGGTGTTGATGAAAGGTTGGATCTTCAACATGACGAGGTTGAATGCCATGCATGATTCTCATAATCATTCATGTTGATAGACTTCATTTTTAATCTGATGGGGGCATCAACTTCCAATGGGGTGCCAAGGAGGGTGCATAGTTTTATTCATAAGCCCAAGGCACCCACAAGTGTTGGGGGCAACAAAAACATATCAAGCAACATTGTTTTTTGCCAAAACATTGGCCATTCTATGTATTCAACCAATGGCTATGTTTTGTCTAACACGCACATTATCTGAGAACATGGAAACACTAGATGTAGTGGGTATTATAGTTCTTCAACAAGTTTTAGAGGTGAACCGCATAGAGATCTGTAAAGTTCACCTTGAATCTTGGCATGTGGTTATGACTAAGTTTCATGACCTTCCAATGTGGCCAACCATTGATCGGGCTAGGGTTGTTTCTAGTGTGGTGGTCATGGATAATGAGGAAGGAGTTTTCCAATTTAGGGGGGCATTGGGACGTCAATACTTACCCTGCAGAATTTTGTTCAATACTGGTGCTCAACCATTAACTTCTTTCTTCTTCTCCTTGTTGCAGGCCTTCGGTATTATTATTGAATGTGCTTCTAGGAATTAGTTCTGTGAGCTTCATTGAAAAGAGGAGAATAGGAAAAGGGAAAAAAAACACCATAATCTGTCTCTGAAACACATGGAAACTGTGTGGTTTGATTATCTGCAGAGTTCAAGATAGCGTCTGTCAAATATTTAAGGAAGGCACTTTACTTTGGACCTCATAGAAGGAACAGTAGATAGCTGTACATATAGAGTCAAGGTTCTGACTCTCCAATAGATTTAGGAAATTCTTCCATAGCTCGTCCTCCTCCATTGTTGTCTCTGTGCAACTAGCTGTCTATCTCTTCACCAAATTGCACCTCGATGCACACAGATGCCAAGAAAGTTTTCTTGCGAGGAGGAAGGAAGGAAAGAATCCAGAGGAGCTGAATTTTAAATACTGGCAAACTTCTGCTGCCTCTTTTCTCTGGTGTGTGCAGTTACTACTGCAGGCAAGCAGCACGCTCTGGAGTGAAGAAGAAGAAGAAAGAAACCCTAGGTTGCATTCCTTGTCAAGAATTCAGAATTCTGTTTCCATGCCTCTCCGTTTTTGTAAATTTCCTTCTTCCAAATGGGTACCGGAGCTCTGACTTCATCGATCGCAAATTGACAAGCTTTCAGCGCATCTTGCCGATGTATGGACGAGACAGCGATAAACACGCTTTCCTGGCCGATAGGTACAACGCCGGTTCTGTGCGCCACCGCCATGCGCCCAAATCCCATCGCTCTCTCGCCGCTTGACAGATCCTCCTCAGCTCACGGTCGGCCATGGACTCATAAGCTTCGTAGCGGAGTTCCAAGACTTCCTGTCCTTGGAACGTGTCTCTGGTGGTACCAGTGAAAGTGGCGATGGCACCAGCGCTGGAATCACGAACGGCATCGTTGTACCGCATGATGTCTAGAGGCTTCTCCTTGATCTCTACTACATCTTCCACACCCTCTTGTTCTTGTTCTACTGTATGTACTTTCCCATCTTCCGATGCCCTCCCGTAAAAGCCTAACCCTCCTCCTCCTGTAGCATACAGAAACCTTTCGTCTCTCGTTGAGATAAACCCCACCCACCCTCCTCTTCCTCTTCTCGGCTTTAGAATCCCTTTCTTCTCTTGTTGAGGAGAAAAACCTTAACCATACCCTCCTTTACTTATCGCATGCAGAATTCCTTCACCTGTCGTTGGGGATAACACCTTGGGAAAATCGTCACCTGTATCCGTCACAAGCGGTGTCAGTACCCCAAGGGCAAAGATGATTAAAAACTCAATCCGGCAGCAACTTTATAGCACAACAGAGCCAAAAGGCTGACAAAGGATATGGGAGAAATCAGACACCTGCAGAATGTCAGTTCGTACTACGTTACCAGCGATGGAGCTCAACTTCCTCATGGTCTGTGAACACACCAGAAACACTAGGATTGAAGTCACAATTGTTGGTGGAACACAATTGGGTACAGAGCAGCAGCAGCAGCAGAAGCAGCTTTCCCTTCCCTTGCTCCATGAATCATCATCATCATCAGCAGACATCAACTCCACCGCCTTCTGATCGTCCTCCTTCCTTCCCTCTCTCCCCTTCTCCCTTCCTCAACTACCAGCTGATCAGCTAGAAGCAACAACCTTCTCGACAGCCTTTTCTTTTCTGGCTACATGTAGCCAAAAAGATATATTAAGAATATAAAGGGGCTAAAATCAATTTATTTAAAAAAAATTCGCCATATTTATATACATGGTTCAAGTGTGTAAACAAACATATTAAAGGATTGTTTTTGAAAAAAAAAATCATATTTAAGGTTGTAGCCAAATTTGGCTAAATTTTCTTATGGATCATCGCCAATTTTGGCTAAATTAAAAATTGACCAAAAAGATATATTAGAAATGAAAAGTGCTAAAATAATTGATTTTTGAGATTTTCAATAGCCAGAATTGAACCAAAATTTAGGAAAAAAACCCATATTTTATATGCATCATTGAAGTGTGTAGCCAAAAATATAAAATGATGTTTTTGAAAAAATTACCTCATTCAATTCAAAAATATATATTAAATATTTTAGAATGCGAGCCAAAACTATTGAAAAAATTATATTATTTGACAATATCCATTTTGATAAATTAATTATTATTTGGTCACACTAGGGTGCCGAATCTGTTAAATATTATACAATTGTTTATATGTAACATATTCAAGGGGGTAGTTTATCCTTGCTTTTGGTGATCCATTCAGAAACCCTCATTATTACTCAGTTTCCTTGGCTTTGTGTTTTTGTGGTTCTCTGCTTTTTTCTCTGCAGTGTCATGGTTGTGCAGTACATGAGATTTGCTGCCTTGACCTAAGAACGCAGTTTTCATTTGGTCCTTGCTATAGCATGTATTTTGTCAGTATCCATACATTGATGAAAGGATTGCCATTGGTTACCAAAATTGGTGATTATGCCAGTAGTTGTCATAAGGTTTGTTATTTCTCAACTCCATCATTCAGCAGAAAAACTAGGTGTGTCTGTCTGGAAGGAGAATACATAGCAACACCACATAATCATCAGAAATTGGACTGTCTGTTTGATCTCCTGCTTTGTCTGTTCCAATTCATGCCATCTTGAAAGGGTGCCAATTTGAATCACTAATGTGCTTATCCCATGAGCAATTTGTGAATCCAATTCATTTGTGGGCTGTGGTGTGCTGCAGAAGTGAAGAGACTTCCTCCACAAGTCATTAAAGTGTCAGGCTCAGATGCAGTGGTTGCTGACTCTGAAAACTTGGCTTTAGTTCAATATCCTCCTGGCACCATGTCTAGCATAATTCTTAACAAGACAGTGCAATCATCCAAGATATTCCATCACAGACATTTTCTGCAGCTATGACAAATTGGGCGCCAGAAGTGCTCACAAAAGTATGCAGCCTAGGGATTTGGGGCATGCAGGTTAATCCCATCATCTTTCTTGGATTCTACAAGAAGATGATGTGGTCAGATGATTGTGCTACTGCTCAATAGGGGGAATAAGGTCTACAACAGAATAATCTTCTTGCTAGATCATCTGTAGGGTCACTTAACCTGCCAGTTTCTGATGTACACTCAATAGTTAGTAAGAGGAAAGTGGAAAGAGGTTTAGGGGGTGAATTCCATACTCTGATATTGGTAGGGACTGCATTCTATCACATTCTTCGCAAATATTGGATCCAAATATTGGTCCTGTCAAAGGTCCTGCATTTTATGATATAACTACTGGATATGTGGAGCATTCTCTCTAGGAGTATGCCAATGTATTACATAAGCAATTTGGTATAGGAACGTTTGCTATGTTGTAAGTTAGATTGAATTAATGCTAGTCAGGGAAATGTGCATGGGAGGGCTTTTTCACTCACATGATTGCCAGAAGATTGTGGTGGAAGCTCCAGAAACCTGTGTTGTTCCAGACAATCACTAAATATGCTCAATGTGGGATCCATATCCTTGGTGAAAAAGTGCTGGGAAGTTGATTTTGATCATGAACTCATGTGCCCTTCAAGTGATTATGACTGTCTTTTTGTTTCTTGTTCATAGGAGATATGTCACTGAAAACAAATTGAGATTAAGACACAAAATGCATCAACATGTGTGTAAGCTCAACTTGCTATGTGAATGTGTCAGAAGTACAGACCTGGTTCCTTTAGAGTAGCAGACAATTTCCAGGTTTGGTATTGTTTGGACTCTGAGATTCTTTCCCTGATCAATTTGCAACTTGATGGTAGTTGAAAGTTATCAACCAAAGCTGTGAGAGCAACAAGCAAGAAGCTTTTCCAAGAAACACAGCCCTCCAAAGTCTATGCTCTTGTGCAACTCTACTTTCAATCTAGAAACTCTGATGAAGGGGGCTTATGTAAATGACAATCATACTGCAACTAATAGCTCAATTCTCTGCCACTGAAGAATCGGTCTCAGGTTGCTCTCTGCAAACCCCAGGACTTGGTGAATTCAGCAGTCACCAAGGAGCTGCTTGCCATTGGAACTGTCCACTGGAACTTCGTTGCCTCATTCCAAGCTGAACATAGAGGCTTATGTTTGAAGTGGTCCATGTGGAGAAGAGTTCCTGTATTCTTGAGGTTTCTCATTTCTCCTGCACACGGTGTGTTTAGGATTTCCTTTCCGAAGAGCTGTGGACACGTTACTAATGTAGCTCTTTTGGTGGATGTCAGTAGTGATCTCTAAAGCTTGTCTGCTGTTCTACTGCTATTCAAAGACGGCTCTTTTACCTTTTGCAATCCCTTGAGATTTTCGACAGCTTCACAACATCCAAGTGAAGACCAAAGGCCTTCTTTGCCCTCCTCTTTGCCTTGGTCAAGTCGACAACAGCATGGAGAATCTGATCCACTTAGCCATACTGGGTCCAGCGATGGCCCCCTTGGCTATCCATCATCATGCACTAGAACATCATGCAGTACCCCCAAGCATACAGGCAATTGCTTTGTCTCGCCCCTGGTCATCAAGAGCTTCTGTAGGTACAAGACAAAGAATGCCTATGTGTTTGGGGTTACCGTATGATATCAATGTATCTTCCAGTGCGAGCATGCCGTCCTCCTGACTCTGTTGAATCATTAGTTCCATGTGATTTCAACCAATGCAAGGATCAAGTGGGATGGAACGTTTTGGAGACTAGGTGGAGGGGGAGACTACATCTTCAAAAAAAATTTATGTCTTAATCAATGGTGAAAGTCCTTGGTGGATTAGAGAAGAAAATGGTATTTTTTGCATTAAGCTGTATTCATACGTTGTGTGAGGCATTGTGCTGTTCTAGGACAGTAAATGGATCTACAGAGGACTTGCAGTGATATAGGGTTTCAGAAACCTTTGTTTACATCTTTGGAGTGGTGCAACCTGGAACTAAATGAACAGCAGAGATACATGTTAGGTGAGATGGTTTCTGGGATTTGACCTGATGATCTGATATGTCGCAAATGAGTGAGGACATCCTCTGAGTGTAGACTTGATTTGTGCAGGGCAGGAGAGGGGCACTTGTCTGGCAGAAGGAGCCACTTCCCCCATCTTTCACTTGAGGGCCACCCTGCAAGAAAGACATTTTAAGGCCCTGAAGATTTGACACTCTGCAGATTCTACTGGACACAAACATGTTGCAGTCCTCTCCAGACAAATGCTGCTTTGTCATTACTAGCAAGACTGGCCACAAGTGGTGAGGCCAGAACTGAGTGCCTTTCACTGTGGGAAGTGTTAGAGTGCTCGATTTGTGACCCACAAATTGTGTTGTCTTCAGGACCTCCTCTTCTTTGAACTTCCTTCTGCAACTCTGTGTTTGCTGCCTGTTCCAATGCTTACTTCTCTGCAGACCGCATCCATCAGGTACCTAAAGTCTTTCTCACCCTCAAATCCTTGCTTTACTTCTGTCTCTCTACTGTGTATCATCTTCTTGGTGATACGTAAATTGTTCTGGACATTTGCATGACAGGTGCCAAAAGATCCTAAGAACTTGGGTGTATACTTCATGATGGAAGACATCATATGTGCATGTGAAGAACCAGTAAGCCAAAGAAAGTCCAAGAAGCATATATTGGATCTGGTTATCATGCTATGAAGAGAACTTTGGGAGCATGAGGGGGATGGAGGGGCAGAATCTTGTGGTGTGTGGAGGCCATGACACTGTGTGTGCATGGGCATCCAACAGCTCAGACTTCTGCTCCCTGGCAGGTTTTCACTTGGAGGGGTTGGACACAAGGTTTGGAAATGGTGCACAGATGGTGTGTTATGATGCTAAGTTGGAGACTGTGACAGCATTATCTGGTACTAATCTAGGAGAGGGATTGACAAGGACCTTCCCACAAGTCCATGCTAACATCTTATGAAACAAGTCTAAAAGCTGCTACAATTGAGCTAGAGAAGGAGAAACAGCAGACAACCCTTGCAACGGCCATGCACAAAAACCTCAAGGATCAGCTGAAGGAAGAAAGTCAAGAGATTGAGGCCTTGCAGTCAGCTTTGTCAAAGGAGAAGGCTCTCCTACAAGACTCCATGCAAGAGGTTGAAGCTCTCAAGAGGGAGCTTCAGCAGAGGGATTTGTCATTGTCTGACACAGTGCTCAAGTTGCAGTTGAAAGAGACAGACTTGGTGGGATCCAAGCTAGAACTTCAACAAGTCAAGTTTGAGTTTGTCCTGTGTGAAGCTCACCCTCACCCAGAAAGATATGGACTTGCAAGCAGCTCAGAGAGCTGTCCAGGAGCTGCGGATGGAAGTGACTCAAGTCAGAAGTTTACTGCAGACCAAGGACAACCAACTGGCCCAAGTAATGTTGCTCTTGCAGGAGAAAGAGGAGGAAGTTACAAGCTTGTGACTTGACTTGGACAACAGTCATACACAGCTTTCACAAGCAACTTCCGTTAGGAAGCAACTAAGAGAGCTATCCCAGGCACTTGTAGATTCCATGGGCAATCAAGGCATCTTTGAAAATGACTCAATGCTAATGCAGAGAAATTGTGAGCTTTTTGTAACCGATAGTGCTTTGCTGGAGACAGAGCTGTGGCTCGAGCGGTTGCAAGAGTAGTGATTAGGTAATGGAGCTTGGTGGCAAGAATTTGAGGCTGAGCTGGAGGCAGTGAAGGAGACTTTGCAGGAGAAAGGTTCACAGCTGCTAGAAGCACAGCACTTGCTCGTTAATAAGGATCAGAAGTTGAAGCAGCTTGTGGACTGCTTGGATACTCATGAAACAGAACTTGTAAAGATGAGGGAGAAAGTTAAGGAGAAACCCGAAATTCCTACAAGATTATACATGGCAACTCATTTGCAAGAGCAATTTGGAGACTCTGCCCTGGAGCAGATGCAATTGCAAGTGGCAAAGATGGAGGTGAAGGGATCATCGTCCATGGGAGCATTACACAGTTTGGTAGACTTGAATCAGGGTTTTCTTGAGGAGTGCTCTAGTGCTGATTTGAGTCTGACTTCCTCATCCTCTGCTTCCTTGACATCATCTGTTTCTTCAGAATTCCACAAATGTATCCCTCCAGTAGTGCATGCAGATATTGAAGAGGTTGAAGATGTAGAAGATTTGCAATTGAGATTACGTGAAAGGGATGCAGCTCTTGAGGTAACAAGGGATGCAAAGGAAAACCTCACCAAGTTAATCAAGCACTTAATCTCAGGGGGAGGGGTTCGATGGCCTAGATTTTTCAGTGATTGCAACAACAGCCAATGTTTAAGGCATCATCACTCTGTTTCCAAAGTTTTTTAAGGCATCGCTTGTATTATACCCGCTCAAGATTAGTTTGAATTATTGATGAGAAAGATTAGGGAGATTGTGCATAAGAGGACACTGTATTGTTTGTGTTACTAAGGCTGTTGTCTTTGAATCACCATCACAGTCTTTCTTGTTAGAAATTTCTGATGGGTTTCATGTGTGGGCATTTTCTTCGGTGTTGAGACTACATCAGTGTTCAGATTGCTCTTGTCTATTTGATCTGCTCATGGAAAGTGGTCCAGATTCTAAACCCCTGCTCTTGCAAATTTGCCAATTTCTTTGATTTCTCAAGAGAGATGGAGATGGGGAAGGAAAAGGTAGGAAGAAAGAAAGGGCAGCTAGCAACAACAAGAACAACAAGATAAGGGAAAATCAAAACAAGGAAAAAAAGAGGAAGGAGAGAAGAACTTGGAACCAATGGAAAAAGCTTTTCAGTTTTAGCATGATCCTCTTGAGGATTAAAAGGGAGGTGTTGGTACTTAAGAACAGCTCTCAATTCAGAATTCACCAGGATGTTCCTTGAGACATATGTAAATCATTTTTGAAAATCCCAAAGGTGGAAACACCAAGTTCACAGAAAATCTTTTGTTCTAAAGCCAACCTCTCTGTCCGTCTCCCTATCTGTCTGTCTGTCTGTCTTTTGTGTGCCTTCTTGAAATTTGAGGAGTACTTAATAAAAACCTTCTTCACTCTTCAGAAAGACAACTAAGCCCGCTAATTAAGCTCCTCCAGCAGTTGATCGATCACCATTTTGAGCTATGAAGACACTCAGCAGAGCTTGAACCAACGACAAAATCATCAAGAAGACGAAAACATATGTTGTTGCAAAGCTTTTAAGACTCTTTTTGATTCTATCATATAAGGAGATCCTTGCAGCCCATGGCATGGAAAGCTTGCATGTCCAAAAGTTTGTGCAGCAATCAATGGGTGGTGTTGTTGTTGCACTCCAGGACTTCATTTTATTCGACTGACGGGAGAAGAGGGAGGAGAAGAAGATGAAGGTGAAGAAGGTGATTCCAAAGCTTTCGGGTTTTTCTTAGATAGAAACACTGTTGGGCACACCCCTGCCTGTTAAGCCTTCGCCTGAAGTGGGACGTAGGAGCTCGTACTCAAGCTTCACAGGACCAGAGCGTTTCTTGAGAGTTTTGTCGGCATTTCGTCGGTTTATGAGGCCATCGACTGCAGTGATGTTCATGGAGTATTTCGCGAAAGCTGCCAAGATCTGCAACCAAATGCATTCAATTGAACAAACGAGCAAACCACCCACCGCCCACCACCACAAGCAGCAGCAGTTAGAGAGAGCTTCACTAGCAGCAGCGATGCCACTGGTGCAGCAGCTACTACATTGCTGCCCAAATTGCTTGTGGAGAGTTAGGTTTAGGGCTTCAGGGTTTAGGGAGCTTCTTCTTACCTTGTGGTCACTTGTCCAGTTTTGTACGTTACGTTGGCCAAGGTACTCTTCATTGGCGCCATGGGTGGACAAGATTTGGACTGTGGCCGTGACCAACCTTGCCTGTGGCTCGTTGGAAACACTTTCCAAGTAATTCTTCACGGGATTAACTTCAAGGTCGTTCCACTCCGGAGTGTGTTCTTCCGGGATGAGTCGCCGCATGCATGTGGGATTGTTGGGCATGAACCCTGAGTACTGGTATTGACCAAAATTCACTGCTGCGTGATGGCAAGACGCCACCCACGCAATGGTGACCAAGATCTGAACCAGGTTATGCTTGGAATTGAGCACTGGCCATCCAGGTGCATCTTTCTTGTCCGCGTGTCCCACCGTGCGGACCTCTGTCCACCAGGTCTGAAGCTCCACATCGCCCCAAACCTCGCGATCATTCGCGTACACTATGTCCACAAAGTCGGTATACCAAGTCTCGATCGCTGCCCATAGATCAAGCCCATCTACTGCATATGGGTAATCTTCAAGCAGGAGCTGCAGTCCGTGCTTTGCATATGAATTTGGGATTGCCATTCCTCTGTGACCCAATAGAACCCACAAACGACTTCCCTTTTTCAGTACTCAAAAGTTCATTAGACCCAAAGTGTTAATATGTATAAAAGTAATTGTAATAGTTGCTTAATATTTCATATTTTTAAATGATAATTTAAATTGGCAGTGAAATTTTTGAATTCACTTGGCCCCCATTTCATTGTGAAGCTGAGAAACTTTCACCCTTCACGAAGCTCGAGATCGTCATTAACACCAAAAAGTTTGGGTAGCTCATTGATCCGGACAAGAGTGTGAGAAGCATACATACAAATAGAGCTAGGTAGATAGATAGATAGATAGATAGATAGACATTTGTGGCACAAGTTTTGAACTAGAGAATTCTTCTTCAAGCTCGAGAATTCATCAAGCTCATAGCTGCTACACATGCATGCTCAATCCTGGCAAAAAGAACATTAAAGTGCGAGCTGCTATTGTTGGGCACCAAGTAAGCAAGCTGTGCAGGAACTCAAATAGTGTCAAACCTTTTGACGAGGTCCGCAGGCAAGCCTTGTTCATCAAACCTCCAGTCGAGCTTGTACATAAGAGCACCCAATTCCAAACAATATTTTCCGGGCGTGAAAGCAGATTCAATGATTCCATCTGCTTGGATGAGTGATTGTCGTGCAGCCGCATTAATGTCCATTGTCCACTTGAAATGTGGTGTGAGGATTAACTTGATGGGATGCAACGCACTTAGTTGCCTATTGGTGGCGATGACTATTGGCTCTATCGTTGCATGTGTCCTCGTACTGTAGCAACACCGCACAACACATCATTCAAAAGAATAAGAATAAAATAAAAATTACTAGAAACAACATCATCATAAACAAACAAGTATTATATTCATGTATTTAGTTAGTTTTGAACTTTAAAAAGGAAAGTCTAGAAATAACAATTGATCTTTTGAAAGTTGTAAATTTGAAGAGAAAAAACTTTGATTTGGGGACTAACAAATGATGGAACAATGCATATTAATAATGTTTTGTTTCACTATATGATCCAACAAATAAACATTAACAATGTTTTATGTCAAATTCAATAAAAACTTGATACTATTCATAAAATTAGAAAAACTTCGAAATTAATAGTTTAATTCAGAATGAATAAAGCATTCGTAGATTGCAAGGAAAGAGGAAAAGAGAGTGCATGTGTGAGCGAGAACACAAATTGTATGATGTTGTGTGGAAATCAGTTGTCGGTGAGTAGGATTGGGAGAGCTAGACTTCTTCTTACTAGTGGTTGACGACTTGGTGAAAAGCAGAATCATTGGCCTTGACATGAGTTTTGGCGAGCTCCCAAGCGCAACTTTTGGTGATGCGGCCGTCTGGAGTGCGGTCGTCTGGTGGAAAGAAGACACGGCTATTTTTGGGTTCGCCTGAAGCTGGAGGTGGTAGAGTTAACTCAATGGCAAGGACTTGCAAGGTTCCATCACTGGTCAAGAACATGAGAGTCCGGGAAGCATAGAATGCTCGACCCGCCTCTGCATTGATTTTGTTGATAAACGTTATGTAGGTGTCATGGTAGTCCACCACAAACAACTTGTTCCCTTTCAAAGCCTGACGCCAAGAAAAAAAAAAGAAATTTTGATTATGAAAAGTTTCAAAAGGGGCTTTGATCCGTCGCTTTTGGTCCACTTTTATATGCTTTTTACCCATTTCCAAGTCACGAAGGAGAAGACGTTCAAAAGAAGAATCTCTTTCTCTCTCCACACTAGTCAAAGATCATGCAATACATACAAGTACAGAAGTCATGAAATGACCTATTTGCAATAGAAGAACAAGAAGAACAACGAAGTTCAACAACATTCACTAAAGTTGGAGCTTCATCAGATTGTCTCTTCTTCTTGTGTACCTTGTCGACATCCCAACCCTCTGGTAGTTGTCTGTCCACGTGCTCTCTAGTGATGGCTGAAACAGGATCACCATACTCAGATGGGTCCATCTGACTCTTCAGCGGAAACTCCTGCACAAGAAAATTCTCAATTGCCTGAATTAGCTGAATCTCCTGAAAAGGCTACATCTTTCAAGACTTGAATATGATGGATCAAAACTAGTCCCAGGAACGTCTGCAGCACTTAGGACAAATAGTTGCAAGTTAGTATTATGAATGTTTTTAGAAGTTATAACTTGGTTGCTTTACAGTCTTAACATCTCAAGTCTAGAGATCTGCTAAAGTTGGTGAGGATTTTGATTGAGATTCTAGGAGGAATGAGTTCTAGATCCTAGAAACTCTTGGCGATCAGCAGATTACCGTGACTCGTTTGATGACCATGGGGTTGAGACCTGCAATGAATTCTCGAGTAAACTCCTCGTCGGTTGACCATGCCTCCTTGTCAGCTGCATGATGAACGAGCGAGCAAGCAAGCATGCAAACAAACAAACCCTTGTCAAAGTCCAATGCAGAGTTATAGAACAACACCCAGGTGATCAGCACTGCATCAACTCTCTCAGTAGTACATTTCTTCTCCTCTAAGACTGTTTCTTTAGACTGTTGCCTCTCTTTTAGATCAGCACTTCGTCTGATGCAGAGCAGTTCATGATCAGCAAAAACAAACTTTTGTTCAAGCTGCTGATCAACTTTGGGATGCAGCAGCTGCACACATGAACCCGGAGATAATCATGTGCATTCGGTTTCTTTCCTTTCTTGGATTTGCAATGTCCTGGAGATAGATCTATGCAGTGGAATTTTGTCCATGGATTAAACTAGTGTTCTTAGAGTAGGAAGTCCTCCTGCAGGCAGCAGCAGTTGCAACAGTTGTTCATGAGATTGGTTAGCTCTACTGCAGACCTGCAATGACGCGTGGCAAAGGATATATAAACGTGCTGGGGTCCTCTCCCGACGTGGCGAAGGAGTGGATGAACTCGAGAGGATGGCGAATGGGATTGGGATTGTGGGGTTGCAGCTTCTCCAGATGCTTGATCTCACCCTCAGGCACGTACAGTTCGAAGATTTTTTCAAAACTGGGGAAGCTCCCGTCAGGCTCTGACGCGGCTGCCAGCGAGATCAGCGGCCTGACAGTCACATCTTGCACGATAGATCTGAATAGGCGCCTAACGTCGTCATCGGTAGTGTACTGCCCGAATGCCTCGTCTCGCGGAACGTAAGTCCATCGAGGATTGCGGAATGGAGGCGGGCTCTCGAAAGATGGATCTGCAAGAAGAAGAAGCAAAGTTCCGACGAAGCAAAGCTCACAATGCGCGTGAAGACAATGCATGCATGTGTGTAGAACCTGCAGCAGCACCTGATCTTCTTCTTCTCTCTCTCTCTCTCTCTCTCTCTCTCGATCAGACTAGCTTGAGCTTTTCTGCTTACCTGTCTTGGTGGGAGGTCGTCCAGTGCGGCATCTACGAGGGTAAGGAAACTCCTCGGATCCACCGAGAATGGGACGCTTGAAGGATAGGTTCGAGTCCGGATTGCCCAAGTCGTTGTACACGTCGTAGTCATATATCCGGTCCTGCACCTTTCGCTCACCCTTTCCATCGCCGCGAAGGGTGTTGAGCTCTTCCGCTCGCAACGCGACTAAGCCTGCTGGAGTTTGCGACGGCAGATAAAGCTTTTGAAGAAGAAAGCATGGAAGATCGATCATCACGACACAAAAAGAGATCTTCATCAGATCATCGTCATCATTATCAGATTCTGCATGGTGCACGTCAAGACTGATCGTGTATTCTGATCAAACATTAGACTTGCTGCAACACAGCTACTGGAGCTACTACAGCTAGCTAGCTTGCTTCTAGATTCCATCCTAGAGAGATAAGAACATGATTAAGCTGCTGTTCTCGATCGAGCTACAAGGATTGATGATCATGGCTTATGCAATGGCAGAGCTGCAGCTGCAGGTTCCTTGGAATTAGTTTCTGTGCACCTTATTGCTGAAGAAGATGCGACCGGGCTTGTGAGAGGTGTTGTACACCCAGGAGTTGCAAGGGAAGTGGATCACGATCCTCCGCTCGAGAAGCGCAAGGGAGAAGGAGACCAGGAGGAACTCGAAGGTGTGGCGGTTGTGTATAATGATGGCACCCACAGTACCGAAGTTGCCGGGCACATGGAAGTTCATGCTGAAATCTATTTCTGTCATGGCAGGGTCTGGCACTGCCGCCCAGTTCACAACCTTCAATTCCGAGCTTCGCACACCTTCTCCTGTATCTGCAGGGACACAAAAAGATTTCCCCGGACGTCACTACTGCCTATTGTGCTCAAGATTTTTCGAAGATGATCGCGACCCAGCTACGATTCTTCGGCAATTATCTAGATATTCCTAGCTCACCGATGCAGTGCAGGTTCAAAGAACTACTGTTCTTGCAGATTTCTTCATGCAGATCGCTAGATTACTCTCAGAAGTTTAGTTCATCATCATGGGTTTTTCGGGAGGAGTTGCAGCTTACCGGGATCAACAGAAGTATTACTAACGAGCTGCAAACTGACTTTGCCACCCAAGATGTTATCCAAAGCGTTAGTTTCATCCCGACCCACGTCCGTCCGTTCGACCGACTGCAGCCTCTTACGCAATTTCAGAATACCCATCATATGGATGGTACTGGAGACGGTTGAATCTTCAGCCTCAGCTTTCGTAGTACTACTATTGTCCGCTGCTTTGTGCGTGGGAAGAACCCCACTCACGAAACCCTCCACAGTGTCCTCCAGGCCCGCGAGCCATGCCTCCTCCTTACCGCTTTGCGCATTTGCGAATGCCATAATATTCTTCTTAATCACCAACAGCTAATTCTGGACCCACGACAAGCTCAAGTTTCCAATATCAGATCTAATTAAATTTGTCAGGATTTTAAAGCTCTAGCTAGCTAGCTTAACTCTACGTATAAAAACCTCGAAAGCAGCAGCTGATCACACAATCTTCCACCACCAAAAAAAGCTCTCAAATTTGAGACTGTATGATGAGCAGCAGCAGACCTACAAGTTCTAATACGAACAAGAGGTTGAGGTCTAATGGCAATGCAGTGCTGCAATACAACTTAGATAATGAAGTAGCACTGTTGCGCACCAGCTGCAGCTTCTGATCTTCTGAGACTAAGTTTCCATTCAATAGTATATGGTGCTCTACAGCAGCTAGCCTTTGCAGATCTGAGTTTCACCCTGATGGGTACTGCACTAGGATATTCTCAAAGACAGCAAGCAAACAAAGGTTCGTGTCTCAAACTGAAACTTGGGCTACCTATGGCCCTGTTGCTTGTGGATATTGCACAAGATACAGGAATGCTGCTCTGCTCATGAGATCCAAGAGTGGGTGGGTGCCATATATATAGGGTGCTGGGATAAGACCATCCCTCACCTCCTTTTTTTTTTTAAAAATTTAAATTGGCGAAATTCACATTTCGAAATTCAAAAATTAAGTGATTTTGGAGGTTTTCAATTGCCAGAAGTGCAAGAAATTTTTAAAAAAAAAGTTGCCAGATTTCTATACTTGGTTTTCAGTGTGGAGCCAAAATGTAGAAGGAATTTCATGTTTGGTTTATTAGCCAGATTTGGGTAAATCTTCTCAAGGATGATTGCCAATTTTTTTACAGCTTCCTATGGATGATAGCCACTTTCGCTACAAACAAAAACTCCTAAAGGAAAACACTGGATTGGAGTGTCACTCTGCCCACATGAGCTAATAATGGCTACATGCAATTTGGAACGTTTCTGTTGAGGAAGGTAGGTAGTAGCTACCTGCTGCTGTTGTGATCACGAAGTACTTGGTATTGTTGCAGGGAGGGAGGTGCACAGGGACGTAGGCTATTTTGCACCCAAGTTTTTGCTCTTTTCTTTTCAACGAGAAGGTACTAGGTACTAGTGTTGAAAGCTGCGAAATGGATTTCGCTGCGTTCCAAATCTGCCTTCGATGATATACAGTTTTTAAAATATTAAAATAATAATAATATTATTATTATTATTAATTTATTAACTATTAATTTTTTAATTTTTTAAAAATTTAAGGATTTTTAAAATGTAGATTAAGTGGCATGCATCCATGTGAAGATGTAGAAAAAAAATGGGGATCATGCATATGAAGATGTTAGAAAATTGAATTCATCCCTAGGAAAACATTTAGCCAAATCTGGCTATAAGCCAGATATGTAGCACAAATCTTTAATCAATTTTCTATATTCTATGTTTTACACAAACACAATGAAGGCAAAATACAAAAATCTGGCGATTTTCACTATTTTATTTTCTCACTTCTGACCATTGAAACCCTCCAAAGTCACCTCATTTTTCATTTTTTTTCCCTTTTGGCAACATTTTGCCAGTACAAAAGAGGCTGTGGACAATCTTGTCTAAAAAGGAAAATTTTAATGTAAATTAAGTAGGGATCATCCATATGAAGCTGAGTTTTTTATTAAAAAATACCAATTATCTGACATGCGGTTAGTTGCAAGCATACAAAAACTACTACTGAGCCAGAGATAGAGGGGATTTGTTGACGAAGTTTTTTCAATTTGTTTTCTGGTGATTTTTACCCCTTTTTCCCCCCTTACTTCTAGTCTTTTGACAATTAAAACTTCATTCTTGAAATTTCTAAAAAAATATTTGGACAAAAAGGGTGTCAACCCTGCTACTTTGCAGAGTTGCTTCTTATTCTCTTCTAGATTGGATTCAGCAAGGTGCTACCGCTGTGAAGTTCCTCCTCTGTGCAAATGTGCCCACACCACATTTGATCTATGAAAGAAGAAGAGGTTACCAGTTACAACCAGTCTAGACTTATTAGCATACTCCTAAAAAATCCAAGTCCATGCAACAACACTGCATGGAACATGTATATTTCCGCAGGCAGGGGGGCTGAGATAAGTATGTGGCAATATAGTGCTGTAGTTTTCATGTGGTCAAATGGATAGACTATATTTTCACTAATGCGAAACTTTGTGTTAGTTTTCATGTTGTTATGGAACACATCCATGGAAAGTGATTTCTTTTTTGAGAGAGAATGCGAAGCAAAATGGGATGTATCTCAATCCAAAAAATTCACTAATGTTTGATTCAGTAGGTGTTATTGTGAAGTTTGAGTTCATGTTTTGGGAAACAAGTTCATGAGATAATTCCTTCTTTTTTTTTGGGAGGAAAAATGCTGAAGCATGTGCCTAGTTTCATTTGGCTGAACACTCTGTGGACCTTCATCAGGTGTTACTATGAAGTGCCAGTTCACTTTTGGGAAACTTAATGGAAGATCTCCTAATTTCTTGAGGGAATAGGTATACAAAACAATGCAGTTTTCATCTGGTCCCACATTTTTGCAACATTCATCAGGTGTTATTGTGAACTCTGAATTGATTTTTGGGGATGTTCATCTAAAATTTCCTTTCTGTTCTCTTGAAGAGAGTGAAGGACAAATGTATTTCTCATTTAGTCCCAAATTTTCACAAATGTTACCAGGCATCTCAGTGGTCAAATTAAGCTGAAAAAAGTGTTGAATTTGAACTCAGAGACCCTGATTTCGTCTATGCATGAGATATTTGTAATATTTTAGAAATAATTTAAATAGATTTTGGGATTTTTACCATGGTACCAATGTGGGTGCTAATCCACCCAAGGCTACATTGGTACCATGGTAAAAACCCTCAAATTTTAATTTCTTTTCAACATTATAAATATCCCGCCTTTAGACTAATCAAGATCTGTGAGTCTAAATTTGACATTTTGTAGGTTAAATACAGTCACCAAGAGAGGCCTCTTTCACTCAAGATGGTGAAGGTGTGAGTGTAGGTCATGGAACTGCGAGTTTATTTTTGAAACTTTATGGAACATTTCTTATTTTAACTATGCATGGTCTGGTCTGAACTTGCTGTCAACTGGGAATAGCTAGTATGCAATGAGCTGCTTGTTAAAGAAGGGTATCACGTCTTTTCTCTTCTAGCACCCGAAAACTTCGGCAACTAGCCCAAGAAGTTGGAAAGTATTCTCGGAGGAAAATGCCCAAGTCCAAAATTTACATTTGCCTACATATGCATATATGTATACATCAATAGACAACCATATACTAATAGATTCATACCAATCGTAAATATCTTCTATTGCATCTGGAGGACACCTTACCCAGTAGAATTTCTCCCTGGCAAAGGGCTGGGTGCTATGAAATTGAAATGTCTGCTCCAGTGGGCATTTCACTTTTGTCCTATGATACCTCGAAGATACTCGCTTGGTATCACATTATTTTTTTTTGGTTTTAAATTGGCCAGTGCTTTATGTTGGGTAACACCCAAGGCGTGAGGTGTTCACAAAATAAGTTCCCCTTGTCTCAGAATTGGGCAGGCACTTATTTCAGGAATATGCTACTCCTCAGCTGATACCCTACAGAGAAATGCATTCATCGATATACATACCAGACTCATATCAAGCTTAACAAAAATGTTTAATACCCAATACTTGACTGATGTGCAAGTTTTATAGAGTATCAATTGCCAAGCACTTGCCATATATGCATATGGTTTTTTGGGTTTCACCCACCCCCCCCCCTTGCTCTCATCCTGTCTATGACCAACCTCAGCGTTCTGGTGCTGTGTGTTTGTTACTTTATGTTTGACTCTATTAACTCATTTGTATTTCATC
>Ga0116226_10000587_pt1 | contig 31107 bp, 27 predicted proteins | sample S1TSphfallax_FD_89692 | JGI IMG/M metagenome (GOLD analysis project Ga0116226, IMG submission 89692) | Host-associated microbial communities from peat moss isolated from Minnesota, USA - S1T2_Fa - Sphagnum fallax MG | ecosystem: Host-associated > Plants > Peat moss > Unclassified | place: USA...
AGGCAACGGCAGGTCCAAGCCCATGTCGCGCCGCGCCTGCTCGATCTCCGCGCGCGTCGCGTTGGGCGGCATGGACATCGCCGCCGGGTCCACCGGCAACAGCCGCAACGCGGTGAACAGCAACGCCGACACCACTAGCAGAATCGGCCCAACTGTTAGCAGGCGTCGGCCTAACGTGGCTAATAGGATCATGAAAAGCTAGAAGGAAGAACCTTCTTTTTCTGAAGAAAAAGAAGCAAAAAGAATTTTATCCATACGTGGAGGCAACAACGGATAAAAATTCTGTAGTTCTTTCTGTCAAGAAAGAACAACCTTCCTTCCTCCCGTCTCACTAGCTCCAAGACATCGTCTGCCCAAGCACCCAACCATTGCCATACTTCGTGTAGGACAGCGCCTTCTTATGAACCAGCGTCTGCACGCTCTGCAGCAGAGGCATGGTCGCCCCCATGTCCACCGCCTCCCGCTCGATCGCCCGCCAGCCGGCGATACGGGTATTCTCATCCGGCACGTTGAACAGATCGATCACCTTCTGCCCCAGCGTCATGTCCTTCCACGGCGAGAACGGCAGCTTGGGGTTCAGCAGATACCCCGCATAGATCTCCGGATCTCCCGTCGCATTGTCGAACGAATACAGCGTCGCCTCGGGCAGCTTGTTGCCGCGATTGAGCTCGAAATACTTGGCGTATTCGATCACATCGAGATCGGCGTCGATGCCCACCCGCTTCCACATCTGAACGATCGCGCGCGCCATGTCGAAGTCACTGGGAAACTGTCCGTTGGTGCTGGCCATGCGGATCTTGACCGGCTTGTCCGCGCTGTAGCCGGATTTCGCCAGCAACGCCTTAGCCATCGCCGGATCATAGGCAAAGCTGAAATCATTGAGATACCCGGGGCTGCCCGGCGTCGCCGGCACCGATAGCGGCACCGCCGCCCCGCCATAAAACGCCTTGGACAACGCCGCCTTGTCGATCGCGTGATGCGCCGCCAGCCGCACATTCTCGTCGGCAAACATCTCGTCGTTGCGCACCTGCAGCAGAATCACCCGGGTGATCGGATTGAGCTCGGCGGCCAAGGCCGGCTCGCCCCCCAGCCGCGTCACCTCACGCACCGGCACATTGATCGTCAGATCCACCTGCCCCGACTGAATCGCCGCCACCCGCGCCGACGGATCCTTGATGATCTCGATGGTCACCCGCCGCAGCTTCGGCTTCGGGCCCCAATAGGCGTCGTTGCGCTCCAGCACGATGCGCGAATTCATCTGATATTCGGCCAGCTTATACGGCCCGGTGCCGACCGGCTTGGCGTTGAACCCCTCGGCGCCGACCTTCTCCAGATAATCCTTCGGCACCAGAAAACTGCCCAGAAATGCCAGCCACACCGGCGCCGTCGGCGCCGCGCTGTCGAAATGCATCACCGCCCGCGTCGGGCTCGGCGTGTCGATGCCAGTGACCTTGCGCCAGGAATTGGCGATATCGAGCTTCTGACCCGCGGCAACCCGGCCATGAAACGTCCAGGCAAAATCCGCGGACGTCATCTTCGACCCGTCGTGAAATGTCACGTCGTCGCGCAGATCCACGGTCAGTGTGCGCGCATCCGGCGCCAACTCCCACTTGGTGATCAGCGCCGGAATCAACGCCAACTTGGGGTCCTGGTTGAGCGGCTGGTCGAACACCATCTTGTAGATCGGCTGGGCGTCCGGTGCGAACCGCAGATTCGGATCCCACGACGGCACATCGCTGGGCCAACCAATGCTCACCCCATCCGGCTCAGCCGCCGAAGCCGGCAACATACCAGCCGCGAGGCCAAGGGCTGCCCCCTGAAGCAAAGTTCGGCGCAGGATGTCGACCATGGGGAAACTCCCGACTGGGGGTGCGATGATGAAAATACTTTAGGCTTGAATTATTCTTCGCGGAAAGGGGAAATCAAGGAACAAAGGCCGGGGCGCCGCCCTGGACCCGCTGGGGCCGGGGGCTCCAAACCGCATGGCATAAGTATTGCCTTCGCCAGTGAGCGCGCCGAAGCCCATAATGGTACAAACTAACAAAATTGGCCGTTTCCCGACCCAAAAAGTAACGGGGCCTGGGGCCCCCTGACCCAGCGGGTCCAGGGCAGCGCCCTGGCCTTCCTTAACTTTCTTTCGCCGCCCCCATCCAATTGACTCCAATATGGTTTAGGCTTCAACTATCTTCCTAGGAGGCCCCCGATGGCTGAACGTTCCTTTGCCCGCGAGGTCCAGGATCTCAAACTCTCCGCCGGGCAGGAATTCCGCGGCGAGGGCATTCTCGCCGTCACAAAGGCGCTGTTGCAGTCCGGTGTCGGCTATGTCGCCGGCTACCAGGGCGCGCCGATTTCCCATTTGATGGACGTGCTCGCCGACGCACAGGGCATTCTCGGCGAGTTGGGCGTGCATTTCGAGAACAGCGCCAGCGAGGCCGCCGCCGCCGCCACGCTCGCCGCCTCCGTGATGTATCCGATCCGCGGCGCCGTCACCTGGAAATCGACCGCCGGCACCAATGTCGCCTCGGACGCGCTCTCCAATCTCGCCTCCGGAGGCGTCACCGGTGGCGCGCTGATCATCATTGGCGAGGATTATGGCGAGGGCTCCTCGATCATGCAGGAGCGCACGCACGCCTTCGCCATGAAGTCGCAAATCTGGCTGCTCGATCCGAGGCCTAATCTCGACTGCATCGTCAAAGCAGTCGAGGACGGGTTTCAATTGTCCGAAATCAGCAACACCCCGGTGATGCTGGAGATGCGGATTCGCGCCTGCCATGTGCATGGCAGCTTCATCGCCAAGGATAATCGCAAGCCGGCATTTCCGCTGTCTCAAGCGCTGGAAAATCCGGTCACCGACGTCCGCCGCATCGTGCTCCCGCCGGCGTCATTCCTGCATGAGCAGGAAAAGATCAAGCACCGCTGGCCCGCCGCCGTGCGCTTCATCCGCGAGCACGGCCTGAACGAGACGATGCCAGGCGACATCGAGCAGCTCGGCATCATCCTGCAGGGCGGCATGTATAATGGCGTGATCCGCGCTTTGCAGTTGCTAGGTCTCGCTGATGTGTGGGGCAACACCCGCATTCCGCTGCACGTGCTGAACGTCACCTATCCGCTGGTCGACGAGGATCTCGCCGCCTTCTGCCGCGACCGCGCGGCGGTGCTGATGGTCGAGGAGGGTCAGCCCGAGTTCATCGAACAGGCGCTGCACGGCATTCTGCGCAAGGCCGGCATCGCCACCGTGCTGTCGGGCAAGGACGTGCTGCCGATGGCCGGCGAATACACCGCCCAAGTGCTGAGCCAGGGCATCCGCGCGTTCATCGCCGCCCAGCTTCCCGCGTTGCTCGATCAGATGCGCGCGCCGCCGGACCCTGCCCCCGTACTGGAAGATGCGCGCGTTACCGCCTTGGCGAAAACCGTGCCGGCGCGGCCGCCGAGTTTCTGCACCGGCTGCCCGGAACGGCCGATCTTCTCGGCGATGACTTTGGTGCAGCAGGAGCTGGGCGCCCATCACATCGCCTGTGACATCGGCTGCCATCTGTTCTCGATCAATCCACCATTCAATCTCGGCGCCACCACCATGGGCTATGGTCTCGGCGCTGCCTCCACCGCCGGGCTGCAGGTCAAGGCTCGCAAGCGGCCGATCGCGGTGATGGGCGATGGAGGTTTCTGGCACAATGGCCTGCTGAACGGCGTCGGCAACGCGGTGTTCAACAAGCATGACGGCGTGGTGGTGCTGGTCGATAATCACTATTCCGCGGCCACCGGCGGCCAAGACATCCTGTCCTCCCGCGCCGACAACGGATCGCGCAGCACGCGCCACGCGATCGCCGACGCGGTGCGCGGCGTCGGCGCCACCTGGGTGCGCCAGATCAACCACACCTATTCCGTTGGCAAGATGCGCGACGTGCTGCGTGAGGCTCTCACCACGGGTGTGGCGGGTCCGAAAATTATCGTGGCGGCCTCCGAATGCATGCTCAACCGCCAGCGCCGCGAACGCCCGTTGTTCAATGCCGCCGTGCGACAGGGCAAGCGCATGGTCAAACCGCGTTTCGGTGTCGACGAGGATGTCTGCACCGGCGACCATGCCTGCATCCGCCTGTCCGGCTGCCCATCCCTCTCGGTCAAGCAATCCGCCGATCCGCTGAAGGAAGATCCGGTGGCGGCCATCGACAATAGCTGCGTTGGCTGCGGCAATTGCGGTGAGGTCGCCGAAGCCGCGGTGCTCTGCCCGTCCTTCTACCGCGCCGACATCGTGCACAACCCGACATTGTTCGACCGCGCGCTGCTGCGCATCCGCGGCTGGGTGATCACCTCCCTGCAGCGCCGCCGCGACGCGAGCCGCCTGGTGCTGGGCTGATCCGCGATGGACGCGCCATCGCTCGCCACTGACAAGCCGATCACCATCGCCATTATGGCGATGGGCGGCCAGGGCGGCGGCGTGCTCGCCGACTGGATCGTGGCCATGGCGGAAAGCCAAGGCTGGATCGCGCAATCCACCTCGGTGCCCGGCGTCGCCCAGCGCACCGGGGCCACCATCTATTATGTCGAGATCATCCGTCCGCAGCGCAATCACGCGCCCGTCCTGTCGCTGATGCCGGTGCCGGGCGACGTCGATGTGGTGATCGCCGCCGAACTGATGGAAGCCGGCCGCGCCATCCAGCGGGGCCTGGTCTCGCCCGACCGCACCACTCTGATCGCCTCCTCGCACCGCGCTTACGCGGTCACCGAAAAAGCCCAACCCGGTGATGGCACCGCCGACCCCACCCCGGTAATCGCCGCCGCCGAGGGCGTGTCTCGCCGCTTCGTGCATGCCGACATGCAGGCGCTGGCGGAACGCGCCGGCAGCGTCATCTCCTCCTCCTTGTTCGGCGCGTTGGCCGCCTCCGGCGCGCTGCCGTTCGACCGTACCGCCTTCGAGGACACCATGCGCGCCAGCGGCATCGGCGTGGAGGCCGGTCTGCGCTCGTTCGGCGCGGGGTTCGACGCGGTGCTGACCCCCAACCGGCCGATCGAGCAACCCATCGTCATCCCCTCGGACGTCCAAGGCGGCACCACGGCCGAGCGTCTCGAACTGCGCCGCGCTTTGACCCGCATCGACGCCGAATTCCCCCCCGCCGCCGGCGACATGCTGCGCATCGGCCTGCGCCGCGTCGTCGACTATCAGGACGTCGCCTACGCGCACGAATATCTCGACCGCGTCAGCCGTCTCGCGGATCGCGGTGACGAAGTGGTGATCGAGGCCGCCAAGCAGATCGCCGTCGCCCTATCTTATGACGACGTCATCCGGGTCGCCGACCTGAAAACGCGCGGCAGCCGCTTCGCGCGGGTCCGCGAGGAGGTCACGGCGCGGCGCGATCAGATTGTGCAAACCACTGAATTCATGCACCCGCGCGTCGCCGAAATCTGCGGCACGCTGCCTGCCCGGCTCGGCCTCGCGATCGAGAATTCCCCACCCCTGACCAACATCCTCCGCCGCCTGTTCGAGCGTGGGCGCCGCGTGCGCACCACCAGTCTCGCGGGCTTCCTGCCGCTCTACGTGATCGCGGGCCTGCGCCGCCATCGCCGGTCCTTGCTACGCCACACGCGCGAAATGGCGCATATTGAGGTCTGGCTCACCCGCGTCGCGGGCCAAACCGACCCACGCCTCGCCCTCGAACTGCTCAAATGCCGCCGCCTCGTCAAAGGCTACAGCGACACCCACGCGCGCGGCCAAAGCAAGTTCGACAAGGTGATCGGGGCCACCGACATGCTGAGAGGGCGAGAAGACGCCGCGGACTGGATCCGCCGACTGCGGGACGCCGCCCTGGCCGATGTCGACGGACGCGCGCTGGACGGCGCGCTCGCCACCATCGCAACCTTGTAGCAGAGAGCAGGCGCATGTCGGACTACCGTCACAACCCCGCCGCCATCGCCAACCTAGTGCGTGACGGCCAGGTGCACCGCGACGTCTACACCGACCCCGATTTGTTCACGCTGGAGATGGAGCGGCTATTCGCCAATAGCTGGGTCTATGTCGGCCACGCCAGCCAGGTGCCCAACACGGCGGATTTTATCACCACCACCATCGGCACCCAGCCGGTGGTGATGGTGCGCCATGCCGATGGGTCGGTGCGAGTGCTGCATAATCGCTGCCCGCACAAAGGCACGCGCGTCGCCAACGAGCCCTGCGGCAATGCCGGACGATTCTTCCGCTGCCCTTATCATGCCTGGAGCTTTCGCACCGACGGCAGCCTCGCCGCCATCCCGCTGCCAGGCGGCTACGAAAAAACCGATTTCAAGGAAAGCCCAGCCGCCCTCGGCATGACCAAGGTGCGACACGTCCACGACTATCGGGATTTCATTTTCGCCAAACTCAGCGATGCCGGCCTCGGCTTCGAGGCCTATTTCGGCGACAGCCTGTCCAGCCTCGACAACATGATCGACCGCTCCCCGGTCGGCAAACTCGAAGTCGCAGGCGGCGTGTTGCGCTACCTGCATCGCTGCAACTGGAAGATGTTGGTGGAGAATCTCACCGACACCACGCATCCGATGGTGGCCCATGAATGCTCCGCCGGCACCGCAGTCGAGATTGGCCGCCGCCAGCCGGAGGGCGCGCCCCGCCATCCCGCCGTCGAGATTTACGCGCCATTCGTCGCCCCCTATCAGTTCTATGAGGGCATGGGCATCCGCGTGTGGCCGAATGGCCACGGCCACACCGGCGTCTCCCACTCCATCCATTCCGACTATTCCGCCATCCCCGGCTATTTCGAGCAGATGGTGGCAGCCTATGGCGAGGCGCGCGCCAAATCCATTCTCGACACCAACCGCCACAACACCGTGTATTTCCCGAACATGACGATGAAAGGCCCGATCCAGGCGCTGCGCATCTTCAAACCTATCGCGGTCGACAAAACCCTCGTCGAATCCTACACCTTTCGCCTGGTCGGCGCCCCCGACAAACTGCTGGAGCGCTCCATCCTATACAGCCGCCTGATCAATGCGCCCACCTCGGTGGTCGGCCACGACGATCTGGAGATGTACGAGCGTGCCCAGGATGCGCTGCAATCCAACGGCAACCAATGGATCAACATGCAGCGCCTCTATGATCCCGCCGAAGCACAGCAGCCGACTGCAACGGCCAACGGCACCACCGAATGGCAGATGCGCAACCAGTTCCGCGCCTGGACCCAGGCAATGACGGCAGCCGCGTGACCACCCCAAGTGCTGCCGACCTGATCGGCTTCGTGCTGCACGAAACGCGGCTGATCGACGAGCAGCGTTTCGACGAATGGCTCGATCTGTTCACCGAGGATGGGCGCTACTGGATGCCGCTGGAGATGGATCAAACCGATCCGATCCTGCATAATTCGCTATTCTACGACGACAAGCTACTGCTCCGAATTCGCGTCGAACGGCTGAAAAGTGCCAAGACCTACAGCCAGAAACCCAAAAGCCGCTGCCATCACGTGCTGCAAACCCCAGTCGTCGACACGCTCGATCCCGCCGCAGGCCGCTACGAGACCTGGACGCCATTCCACTATATCGAAACCCGGCTGGACGAGCAGACCTTGCTCGCCGGCTGGAGCCGCCATGTCCTCACGCTCGATCGCGGCCGCCTGCGCATGAAGCTGAAGCGGATCGACCTGGTGAATTGCGACAGCGCCTTCGGCAATATTCAACTGTTCATGTGATCATGCCTGACCCCACCACCATCTTCGCCGCCTTCACGGCGGCCGCCGACCGCTGGCCCGAGCAGCCCTTTCTCGCGATCCTGCCAGAGACCGCCGCGGCCTATGACATCGGCGCCGGCGAGATCCGCTATGCCGCACTGCGGCATGACGCCGACGCGCTCGCCACCGCCTATCGCGAAGCCGGTTACGGCGCGGGCCAGCGCGTCGGCCTGCTGCTGCAGAACCGCCCGGAATTCTTCCTCCATTGGCTGGCGCTCAACGCCGCCGGCGTCTCCGTCGTGCCGATCAACCCCGATCTGCGCGCCACGGAAATCGAATATCTGATCGGCCATTCCGAGCTGGTCCTGCTGGTTGCCATCCCCCAGCGCCACACGGGCCTGCGCGCCGCGGTCGCCGCCATCGGCAAAACCATCGCGGTCGTCGGCCCGCACGACCGCACCCCCGCCGCCCCCTGGCGCGGCGGCCCGCCGAGTGAGGACCCGGCATCGGAAGCAGCCCTGCTCTACACCTCCGGCACCACAGGCCTGCCCAAAGGGTGCGTGGTATCGCAGACCTGGTTCCTCGAATGCGGCCGCTGGTATGTCGGCATGGGCCAGCTCTGCGCGCTCGCCGAGGGCACCGAGCGCATGCTCACCCCGCTACCGTTATTCCACATGAACGCCATGGCCTGCTCCACCATGGCGATGATCCTGTCGGGCGGCTGCCTGATCCCGCTCGACCGCTTCCACCCCTCCACCTGGTGGGACAGCGTCGCTCGCTCGCGCGCCACCATCGTGCACTGCCTCGGCGTGATGCCGGCCATGCTGATGTCCGCCCCGCCCACGCCCGCCGAACGAGCCCACGCCGTGCGCTTTGCCTTCTGCCCCGGCCCCGATCGCCGCTTGCACGCTGAGGCAGAAGCCCGCTTCGGCATGCCGCTGATCGACGCCTGGGCGATGACCGAAACCGGCGCCGGCGCCGTTGTTGCTGCCTATCGCGAACCCCGTCGCATCGGCGAAAGCTGTTTCGGCCGCGCCGACCCAACAGTCGATATCCGCATCATCGACGATGCCGGCCATGACACCCCGATCGACACACCCGGCGAGCTGCTGGTGCGCCGCGCCGGCCCCGATCCGCGCTTCGGCTTCTTCACCGAATATCTGAAAGACCCCGACGCCACCGCCACCGCGTGGGCCGACGGCTGGTTTCATACCGGCGACATCGTCCGCCGGGACGATGCCGGCAACATGTATTTCGTCGACCGCAAAAAGAACGTGATCCGCCGCAGCGGGGAAAACATCTCCGCGATCGAGGTCGAGGGCGTCCTGCAGCAACATCCCGCGGTCCGCGCGGCCGCGGTCGCCGCCGTGCCCGACCCGATCCGCGGTGACGAAGTGCTGGCCTGCATCATCGCCCAACAGCCCGCCGCCGATCCCCGCGCTGCGGCCCAAGACATCGTCACCTGGTGCCTGTCGCGCCTGGCGTATTACAAGGCGCCAGGCTACGTCGTCTTCGTCGAAACCCTCCCGCTGACATCCACCAATAAAATCCAGCGCGGCGTGATGAAGGACCTCGCGTCCCAGGCCCTGGCGAACCCGACCTGCATCGACACGCGGGCGATGAAGCAGCGCACCGCATGAGCCGTCGCGCGCCATATGACGGCGTGGTCGCCGCCGTTCCCGTCACCATTCCCTACCAGCGCTTCTCCATCCACGGCGCGCATTGGTGGATCGGCCGTGCGCTGCACACGCTGCTGGCCGACGCCGGCCTGCGCCCGAAAGACCTCGACGGACTCTGCGTTTCCAGCTTTTCCCTGGGGCCGGATACCGCCGTCGGTCTCACCCAGCATCTCGGCCTATCGCCCCGCTGGCTCGACCATATCCCCACCGGCGGCGCCTCCGGCCCGATGGCGCTGCGCCGCGCCGCCCGCGCGGTGCAGGCCGGCGACGCCGACCTCGTCGCCTGTGTCGCCGGTGACACCAACCAGCCCGATTCCTTCCGCCGCATGCTGGCGGGCTTCAGCCGCTTCGCCGCCGACGCAACCTACCCCTATGCCGCCGGCGGCCCCAACGCGAGCTTCGCCCTGCTCACCGACGCCTACATGCGCGCCTATGGCGCAACCCCCGAAGATTTCGGCCGTATCTGCATCGCCCAGCGCCACAATGGCGCTGCCATGCCGCACGCGCTGCTGAAATCCCCGCTCACCATGGCGCAATATCTCGCCGCCCGCCCGATCGCCGACCCCGTCATGCTTTTCGACTGCGTGATGCCCTGCGCCGGCGCCGAAGCCTTCCTGGTTACCCGCGAGAACATCGCCCGCGACCTCGGCCTCGCCGGCGTTCGTGTGCTATCCACCATCGAACGCCACAACGCGTTCGCCGACGACCCAATCCAGCTCCGCGCCGGCTGGGCGGTCGATTGCCCCGAGCTCTACGCCATGGCCGACAAAACCCCCGACGATATCGACCTGTTGCAAACCTATGACGACTACCCGGTGATCGTGATGATGCAATTCGAGGATCTCGGCTTCTGCGCCAAAGGTGAAGCCCCCGCCTTCGTCCGCGCGCACGACCTGACCTGCGCCGGCGATTTTCCCCACAACACCTCCGGCGGCCAGCTTAGCATGGGCCAGGCCGGCGCCGCCGGCGGCTATCTCGGCCTGGTCGAGGCGCTGCGCCAACTGACCGGGCGCGCGCAGGGCATCCAGGTGCCGAACGCCACCACCGCCATGGTCAGCGGCTTCGGCATGATCAACTACGACCGCGGCCTGTGCACCGCCGCCGCCATCCTGGCCGCCGCATGAAGCGCCAACCCACCAATCCGCTGCTCCCCCCCCGCGCACCGCTGCTGCCACCGTCCGCGCGCAGCCGAACCGCTCTCGGCCTCACGCTCGCCGCCGCCGCGGGCCGCTTCGCCCTGCAGGTCTGCGAGGATTGCAGTGCCACCCAATATCCGCCGCGCGAGGCCTGTCATCGCTGCCTGTCCGCCCGCCTGGTCTGGCGCGACACCCCCATTGGCGCCACCCTGCTCGCCGCCACCCGGGTGCACATCTCGGCCGACCCGTATTTTCGCGCCCACACGCCCTGGCGCATCGGCACCGTGGCGCTGGATTGCGGACCTTCCGCGATCGCCCACCTGCACGACGCGGTCAGCCTCGGCCAGCGGGTGCGCATGGCATTGCGTCTCGACAGATCGGGCCAAGGCGTCATGCTGGCGCTGCCCGAACACGATACCCCGGAGGACAAGCTGATCCGCGAGATGAGCTGCAACCCCGACCAACGCCGCATCCTGATCACCGACGGCCGCACCGCGTTCGGCCAGGCCATGGCCCGCGCCTTCCTCACCGCCGGCGCCTCGCAAATCTTCGTCGGCATCGCCGACCCATGGAAACCCTTCCCAGGCCAATCCGATCTGCCAGGCGAGCTTGTCCCGCTCGACATCACCGACACCACCAGCGTGCGCCAACTAGCAGGCTCGCTGGGCGGGCGCGTCGACATTCTCGTCAACACCGCCCTGCATATTCGCCCAGGAGGCATCACCAACCGGCCCGACCTCATCACCGCCCACGCCGAGATGGAGGCAGGCTTCTTCGGCCCGATGCGCCTCGCCCAGGCGTTCGGCCCCGCTTTGCGCGCGCGCGCCGCGGACGGCCCATTCGGCGCCTGCGCCTGGGTTAACATCCTGTCCGCCCACGCACTGGCCGCCGACCCCGCCTTCGGCGCCAGCTCGGCGGCCCACGCCGCCGGCCTCTCGCTCGCGCAAAGCCTGCGTGCCGAACTGCGTCCGATCCGCGTGGTCAACGCGCTCGTGGGACCACTCGATGACGACTGGCACCAGGACATCCCCCCCCCCAAGGTCGCACCCGCGGCCCTCGCCATCGCCGTGGTGCGCGCCCTGCAAGACGGCATCGAGGATCTCGCCGTGGGCGACGTCGCCCGCGACATTCTGGCACGATGGCACGATAACCCCGGCCAGCTCGCGCGCGAGCTGGCCGCATCCTGAGGAACCGCACGCATGTCCAGCCTCGCCGACTTCACTACCGATCTGCTCGCCGGCAAAATCCGCGTTGTCGATCTCACCCAGACATTGTCAGCGGAGTTCCCAACCATCGTGCTGCCGCCGCAGTTCGGCCAATGCGCGCCGTTTCGCCTGGAGGAGATCTCCCGCTATGACGGCCGCGGCCCCGCCTGGTACTGGAACAACTTCACCTGCGGCGAACACACCGGCACGCATTTCGACGCGCCCTGCCACTGGGTCTCCGGCAAAGACCTCCCCAACAACACCACCGACACCGTGCCACCCGAACAATTCATCGCCCCCGCCTGCGTCATCGACTGCGCCCGCGAGTCCGCCGCCGACGCCGACTTCGTGCTCACCGTCCCCGTCATCGAGGCATGGGAGGCCCAGCACGGCCGTATCCCGGCCGGCAGTTGGGTGCTGCTGCGCACCGACTGGTCGAAGAAATCCGGCGCCGCCTACGCCAACATGAAAGACGACGGCGCCCACACGCCCGGCCCGAACCCCGAGGCCGTACAGTTCCTGGTCGAACAGCGCGACGTGATCGGCTTCGGCACCGAGACCATCGGCACCGACGCCGGGCAGGCCCACACCTTCACCCCGCCCTACCCCGCGCATTTCTTCATGCACGGCAAAGGCCGCCTTGGCCTCCAATGCCTCGCCAATCTCGACCAGTTGCCCGCCACCGGGGCCGTTATCATCAGCCCGCCGCTGAAAATCCAGGGCGGCTCCGGCAGCCCGTTGCGGGTGCTCGCCCTCGTCACGACCTGATCATGCACACGGCGATCGTCACCGGTGGCTCGGCAGGCATCGGGGCGGCGATCGCCCAGGCCCTGCTCGCTGCCGGCCACCGCGTGGTCAATCTCGACATCGCCGCCCCCGACTGGTCCCATCCTCAGCTGGTCGACTGGCGCGTCGACCTGCTGGACGCCGACGCCACCCGCGCCGCGGCCCACGAGATCCGCACCCGCTACGCGATCAGCCACGTCATCCACAACGCCGGCGTTATTCGCCCCGCTTTGCTCGCCGACGCCCGCGCGGAGGATTTGCACGACCTCACCCAACTGCATCTCGCGGCCCCGCTGATCCTGGTCCAGGCCGCCCTGCCCGCGATGCGCGCTGCGGGCTTCGGCCGCATCGTGCTGATGTCCTCGCGCGCCGCCCTCGGCCTGCAAACCCGCACCGCCTACAGCGCCACCAAGGCCGCGATCATCGGCCTCACCCGCACCTGGGCGCTGGAACTGGCACCTGACGGCATCACGGTCAACGCCATCGCCCCCGGCCCGATTGCCGGCACCGCGATGTTCCACAATGTCGTGCCCGCCGGAAGCGACCGCGAAACTCGCCTCGCCGCCAGCATCCCCGTCGGCCGCATCGGCCGCCCCGACGATGTCGCCCGCGCTGTGCTGTTCTTCGCCGACCCCGCCAACAGCTTCGTGACCGGTCAAACACTTTTCGTCTGCGGCGGCGCCAGCATTGACACCCTGGTGATTTGAGGGTGCTTCGGGAAGCAAGTGAGCCGGGCTCTGCCCGGACCCGCCAGGTCCGAAGCGCGCCGTCGCGCGACGGGCCAAGCCCCTGAACCTTAGCTGCGAGGGGTCTTTGAGGAAGGGGGTCAGTCGGAGGTTGAAAACCGATTTATCAGCCCCATTCCTCAAAGACCCTTAAGTCTGGGGGTTCAAAGGGGCGCGGCCCCTTTGCGGGTGTGGGCAGAGCCCAGCCTCTCTTACTTCCCCAAGCGCCCTCAAACCCCCAACCTGCAATGTTGCGTTGAGAGTACCAGCGCGGGATGGTGATGCGGCATGTAAAAATCGAACAGCAATGCCATGACTGGGGCCACCAATCTCGCGCCGGGAACGTCGGCCAGCGGCACCTCCGCTCGTGGCACCGGAAGGCCGCCGCCGATCCCGCCGAGTCCGGTGCCATGCGCATGCTCGGCAGCGCCTACGCCGACGGCAACGGCCGCAACATCAACCAGGCGCGCTATTGGCTGCAGCAGGCGATGTCCCAAGGTGACCAGGACGCCAGTCAAATTCTGAACAAGTTGCGGTCGTCAGAAAGCCAGAAATAACCAAAGAACGTTTATCCGTGGGTGACCTCCGGCAGCATCGCCACCGCCTCGATCTCCACCAGGGCCTGCGGTTCCACCAGCGCGGAAACCCCGATCACGGCCATCGCGGGATAGGTCCGCCCCATCACCTCGCGCCACACAGCCCCCATCGCTTTGCCGCTGTCGCGATACGCCGCAATGTCCGTTACATACCACACTAGCCGCGCGATATGCTCAGGCCCAGCGTGCGCCTCGGCCAGAATGGTCAGGATGTTGCGCAACGCCTGGCCAGTCTGCGCCACCAGCCCCTCGGCGAACTGCCCCTGCTGATCCCAGCCGATCTGTCCACCGACCAAGATGAACGTCCCCGATCCCATCATCGCGTTGGAATAGCCCTTCGGCCGCGGCCAGGACGGCGGCTGCAATGTCGTCAGCATCGTCATTCCTTGTTACCCGTGCCGTCGCCACGCGCCCTGCGGCCATCCACCGAGTCGCGCACCGACAGCTTCATCTGCCCCAGCAGCCGCATCAGCACGCGCATATCGGCCTCTCTCAACCCGCCGAACAAATCGGCGATCCAATCGGCATGCACATCGGCCATGCTGGCGAACTGCGCCCGCCCGGCCTCGGTCAACCGCACGAATGCCGCGCGCCGATCGGCCGGATGCGGCAGTCGCTCCACCAGCCCGAGCTCGCCCAGCCGCTCCACCAGCCCGGTGATGTTGCCGTTGGACACCATCATGCGCCGCGACAATTCGCCCAGCGTCATCCCGTCCGGCGCTTTGTCGAGCTGGGCCATCACATCGAATCGCGGCAGCGTCACATCAAACCCCTCGCGCAGCCGCGTGCGAATCTCGCCCTCGATCATGCTGGTGCAGGTCAACAGCCGCAGCCACAACCGCAATTCGTCCTGATGATCGCTCGGCCGCTCGGCGGCCCGCGTCTCGGCATCCAGCACCAGCTCCGGATCACGTTCCTGCTGCATCACATCACCTCGCCACCGGCCACCGGCAGCGCCAACCCGTTGATCGCATCCGATCCAGGGCCACACAGAAACAGCACCGCCGCCGCCACCTCCGCCGGCCGCACCAGCCGGCCTTGCGGATTGCTGCGCGCGAAGCGGGCGCGCACCTCGGCCTGGCTCTTGCCTGTCTTCCGCTCGATCTCGGCCATACTGTCCAACAACAAATCCGTCTCGGTATAGCCCGGGCATACCGCATTCACGGTCACACCCGACGTCGCCTGCTCCAGTGCCAGCGACCGGGTCAACCCCACCACACCATGCTTCGCCGCGACATAGGCGGCGACATAGGGATACCCCGTCAACCCCGCCGTTGAGGCGATGCTTACCACCCGTCCCCAGCCGCGCCGCGCCATCGCCGGCAGCACCGCGCGTGTCACGTCGTACACGGACGTCAGATTGACCGCGATCATGCGATCCCAAACGTCCCGCTCCAGCCGCGCGAACGGACCGCTCTCGGCCGCTCCCGCATTGTTGATCAGGATCGACAGCGGCCCACGCGCGCGCTCCGCTTCATCCACCGCCCGGCGCACGCCCGCGGCATCGGTCACATCCGCCTGCACATACCCCGCGGCACTGCCCGCCGCCACCGTCTCGCGCAACGGCTCCAGCGCCCGCCCCAGTACGGTCACCACAGCGCCCGCCGCGGTCAACGCCTGCGCCACCGCGGCGCCGATGCCACGGCCGCCGCCTGTCACCAAGGCATGGCGTCCCGCCGGCTCCATGCATCCTCCCGTTCGTCACATGTCATCCCAACATTGCATCGGGTATCTTTCAAGTATAAAATACTTTCCAGGTTAGCAGCCAGTCGATCTCGCGCCATCCGGCCATCCCGATCGCGCGCGGCGCAGCAGGAGCAGCGGCGATGCGGATTGAAATTCTCGGCGGCGGCCCGGCGGGCCTGTATTTCGCCATCCTGATGCGCAAGGCCCATCCCGCCGCCCGCATTACCGTGCACGAACGCAACCGCGCCGACGACACCTTCGGCTTCGGCGTGGTCTTCTCGGATGCCACACTGGCCACCTTCGAGAAATACGATCCCGAAAGCTACCGCGCGATCACCGCGAACTTCGCCTATTGGGACGATATCGAAATCCGCTTCAAAGGCACCACCCACCGCATCGGCGGCAACGGATTTTGCGGCTGCGCGCGCCGCACTTTGCTGATGCTGCTGCAGGACCGCGCCCGCGCGCTCGGCGTCACCCTCCGCTTCGAGGCGGAAATCGCCGGCATCGACGATCCCGCGATCGCCGGCGCCGATCTCATCGTCGCCGCCGACGGCATCAACTCGCGGGTCCGCGAAGCCTTCGCCGGCCACTTCCAGCCGCAAGTCGATCTGCGCCCCAACCGCTTCGCCTGGATGGGCTCCACCCGCCCACTGGACGCATTCACATTTTCGTTCCGCGACACCCCGTCCGGCGTGTTCATCGCCCACGCCTACCAATATGAGCCGGGCCGCTCCACCTGGGTGATGGAAACCAGCGCCGACAGCTACGCCCGCGCCGGCCTCGCCGAGATGACCGAGGCGCAATCGGCCAGCTTCCTCGAAGACGTGTTCGCCGAGGATCTCGGCGGCCACAAGCTGATCACCAACCGCTCCACCTGGCGACGCTTCCCGATGATCCGCAACGCGCGGTCCACGATGGGCAATGTCGTGCTGCTCGGCGACGCCAAATCGACCGCGCATTTCTCCATCGGCTCCGGCACCAAACTCGCCATGGAAGACGCCATCGCGCTGTTCGAGGCGTTCCGCGCGCATCCCGCCGTGCCCGACGCCCCCAGCGTAACCGAAGCCCCCACCGTGACCGAAGCCCTGGCCGCGTTCGAGGCCGGCCGACGCGAGGAAGTCGAACGCGTGCAGCATGCCGCCGACGTCTCGCTGGTGTGGTTCGAACAGCTCGGCCGCTTCTGGAGCATGGACCCGACGCAGTTTGCCTTCGGCCTGATGACCCGCTCCAAATCCATCACCTACGACAATCTCCGGCTCCGCGCCCCCGAGTTCGTCGCTGAAACCGACAGAATGTTCGCCAACAAGGTGGCCGCCGCCGGGCTGCCCGCGGACACCGCCAAACCGGTGCCGCCAATGTTCCAGCCATTCGCGCTCCGCCGCATGGCCATCGCCAACCGCGTCGTCGTCTCGCCGATGTGCATGTATTCCGCCACCGACGGCCTGCCCGGCGAATGGCATCTGGTGCATTACGGCTCACGCGCCATCGGCGGCGCCGGCCTGATGTTCACCGAGATGACCTGTGTCGCCGCCGACGCCCGCATCACCCCCGGCTGTGCGGGCATCTATACGGACGCACAGGAAGCCGCCTGGGCCCGCATCGTGGATTTCGTGCATACCAACGGCGACACCAAATTCTGCCTGCAGCTCGGCCACGCCGGCCGCAAGGGCGCCACCAAATTGATGTGGGACGGCATCGACCGTCCGCTCGATCACGGCGCCTGGCCCGTCCAGGCGCCCTCGCCCTTGCCCTATTACCCCGATAGCCAGACGCCGCGCGAGATGACCCGTGCCGACATGGATTCGGTAAAGGCCCAGTTCGTGGCAGCAGCCGAACGTGGCCTGCGCGCGGGCTTCGACATGCTGGAGCTGCACTGCGCCCACGGCTATCTGCTGGCAAGCTTCATCTCCCCGCTCACCAACCTGCGCCTTGACGACTACGGCGGCACCCTCGAAGGCCGCCTGCGCTTCCCCCTCGAAGTGTTCGCAGCCCTCCGCGCCGTGTGGCCCGCGGACAAGCCGATGTCCGTGCGCATCTCCGCCACCGACTGGAAGGAAGGGGGCATCACCGGCGATGACGCGGTCGAGGTCGCCCGCGCCTTCACCCGCGCGGGCTGCGACCTGATCGACGTCTCCACCGGCCAAACGGTCGCGGACGCCGAACCGATCTATGGCCGCATGTTCCAAACTCCTTTCAGCGACCAGATCCGCAACGATCTGCCAGCGGCCACCATGTGCGTTGGCAACATCACCACTGCCGACCAGGTCAACACCATCCTCGCCGCCGGCCGCGCCGACCTCGTCGCCCTCGCGCGGCCCCACCTCGCCGATCCCTACTTTACGCTGCACGCCGCCGCCCAATATGGCGTGCGCGGCACGGCCTTTCCCGTGCAATACGAGCCAGGAAGGTCCCAGCTGCTACGCACCGAAAAACAAAATCAGCGCGACCTGACCGAGCTCAAACTCAAGGCCAAACCCAAAGCCCATCAACTCCCGAAAGCCGCCGAATAGGGTGGGACGCGCTTCAGCATCTCAGCACGTGACCGCTCATCCGGCTGCCTCACTCCGCAACCGAAACCGCTGCAATTTGCCACTCTCGGTCTTCGGCAAGGTCTCACGAAATTCGATCGCGCGGGGATATTTGTAGGGCGCTATCTCGGCCTTCACGAAATTCTGCAATGTCTCCACCATCTCGTCGCTGGCACTGTAGCCCGGCGCCAACACGATGAACGCCTTCACCAGCGCGCCCCGATCATCATCCTTCACGCCCACCACCGCGCATTCGGCCACCGCCGGATGCATCAACAGCGCGCTCTCCACCTCCGGCCCCGCGATGTTGTAGCCAGACGAAATGATCATGTCGTCGCTGCGCGCCTGGTACCAGAAATACCCGTCCGCATCACGCACGTAGGTATCACCGGTGACGTTCCAACCATTCTGCACATAGTTCTTCTGGCGGATGTCGGCGATATAGCGGCAGCCAATCGGCCCACGCACCGCCAGCCGTCCGACCGTGCCATCGGGCACCTCACGACCATCCGCATCAATCACCTTCGCCTCATACCCCGGCACCGGCTTACCCGTCGCACCCGGGCGAATCTCGTCGGGGCGCGCGGAGATGAAAATATGCAGCATCTCCGTGGCACCGATGCCATCCATCAGCTTCATCCCGGTCGCCGCCAACCACGCCTCGAACGTCGGGCGTGGCAGGGCCTCGCCGGCGGACACGCAAGCCCGCAGCGTGCTGATGTCTTGCTGCGCCAACTTGCCCAGCATCACCCGATACGCCGTGGGCGCCGTGAAACAGATGGTCGCCGAAAACCTAGGAATCATCTCCAACAAATCATCCGGACCAGCGCGCTCCAGCAACACTGCGGACGCCCCGACGCGCATCGGAAACAACACTAGCCCGCCGAGCCCGAACGTGAACGCCAGCGGCGCCGAGCCGATGAAACGATCGGTCATCCGCGGCTGCAGAATATTCCCAGAATACGCATCACAAATCACCAGCATGTCGCGATGAAAATGCATCGTCCCCTTGGGCTCGCCCGTGGTGCCGGAGGTAAACCCGATCAGGCACAGATCGTCACAAGCACTGTCATAAGCAGCAAACTCAGGGCTGGCATCGGCTAACATCGCTTCCAGGCCGTCCGGCGCATCGCTATTGAAATACACCGTCCGCTGCAGCGCCGGCGCCGTCGCGGCGGCCGCCTTCATGTCCGCGGCGAGCTTGGTATCGCAGATCGCCAGATGAATCCGTGCTTTTTCGATCGGATACACCAGTTCACGCGCGCGTAGCAGCGGCATGGTCGCAACCACGATCCCGCCCGCCTTAATCACCGCCAGATAGCACGCCACCATCATCGGATTATTCGCCGAGCGCAGCAGCACCCGATTTCCGGGGATCATCCCGAGCTTGCCGACCAGCACATTGCAAATCCGGTTCACCCGCGCCTGCAACTCGCCATAGGTCAGCGATTCCTGCGGCGACAACAAACACGGCGCATCGCCGTGTCCCGCCGCCACCCATCGGTCGAGCAATTCCGTGACGCAATTCAACCGCTCCGGATATTGCAGTTCGGGACGGGTGAAAATCAGATCAGGCCACAGCTCCGGTGGCGGCAAATTGTCGCGGGCATAGGTATCGATGCGCAGGTCTGACGACATTCACCGTGCTCCTGACGATAACCCATCTAATAGTTCAAGCCTAAAATATTCCCCTGCCCCCGGTCAACACGCATCACCCCTTCACCCACCGCGGCCGGCATGGAACACTGCGTCATGACCCAAGGCCCTCTTTCCCGCTTCAAAGTGCTCGACCTCACCCGCGTCCGCGCCGGCCCCACGGCCGTGCGCCAACTCGCCGACTGGGGCGCTGACGTCATCAAAATCGAAGCCCCCGGCGGCGACGACAGCTTCGGCGGTGAGCGTCACGGGCCGGACTTCCAAAACCTGCACCGCAACAAGCGGGGCCTCACGCTCGACCTGAAACAGCCCGAAGGCCTCGCTATCCTGCACCGCCTAGCTGAGGAGGCGGACGTGGTGGTGGAGAACTACCGGCCAGACGTGAAATTCCGCCTCAAGGTGGATTACGACACACTCCGCGCCATCAACCCACGCATCGTCTACGCCAGCATCTCAGGCTTCGGGCAGGATGGCCCGTACGTCGACCGCCCCGGCTTCGATCAGATCGCCCAAGGTATGGGCGGCCTGATGTCCATCACTGGCAAACCCGGCGCGGGCCCCATGCGCGTCGGCATCCCCGTCGCTGACCTCACCGCCGGCATCTTCGCCGCCATGGGCATCCTCATCGCCCTGCTGGAACGCGAAACCTCCGGCGAGGGCCAATGGGTGCAAAGCTCGCTTCTCGCAGCCCAGATCTCAATGCTCGACTTTCAGGCCGCGCGCTGGACACTCGCCCAAGACATCCCCGGCCAGGCCGGCAACGACCATCCCACCAGCATTCCCACTGGCGTGTTCGCAACCGCCGACGGCCACATCAACATCGCAGCATCCGGCGACTCGATGTTCCGCCGCTTGTGCGACACCATCGGCAACGCCGCGCTCGCCAGCCACCCGGACTACACCACCAGTGAGGCCCGCTCGCGCAACCGCGCCCCACTCAACGCCGCGATCGAGGCGGCCACCCGCGGCAAAACCTCCGCCGAATGGATCGCCGCCCTCAACGCCGCCAGCGTCCCCTGCGGCCCCATCAACAACATGCGCGAGGTGTTCGAGGACGAACAAGTCCGCCACCTCGCTTTCACCCGCCACATCACCCACCCCATCCTCGGAGACCAGGAAGTCATCGGCCAACCCATCACCCTCAGCCGCTCACAATGGACTATCCATTCGCCATCCCCAGAACCCGGCGAACACACCACCGAAATCCTGCAAAACCTTGGCTACCCCGAAGCCACCATCGCCACCCTGCGGGCGCGGGGAGTGGTGTAACGGCGGCGACTGAGGAGGGAAATAAGGCTGGGCTCTACCCAGACCCGCAAAGGGACCGCGCTCCTTTGAAGCCCTAGACTTAAGGGTCTCCTGCGAGGAGGGGTAAGGCAGAGCGCGCCGCCCCACCTCACCCCTCCTCGTAGAAGACCCTTGGAATCTAGGGTCCAGGGGCTTGGCCCCTGGCGGGTCCGGACAGAGCCCGACTTACTTACTTCCTCAGCGCCACCGTCCCATCCACATCCACGCCCCCACGGGCGTCGACGACGACTTTGTACACCGCGCGGGCTTGGTCGGGGCTGACCAGCCCGTCGTGCACATCGCGGGCGACAGCGGCCGGATCGCGCGTCGTGGCGTCGCCCATGCCGCCGCCGCCCGGCAGCAGCAGCAGCAGTCGCTCGCCATCTGGGATCACCTGGAAGCCTTTCGGCCGTAGTCGCGCGCCAGACGCGAGGCTCACCACGCCAGCGGCACCATCACCGCCGCCATCACGACCTTTGGGCGCGTTGGCCACCCGATCGAAGATCGCATTGACCGCGAATTCGAGCTCGCCCTTGGTGCCGATTTCCATGATCTGCCCAAACCCTCCGCGGGTGCGTCCGGCGCCACCGCTGTCCGGCCGCAGTTCCTTCTTCCAGAAGATCACCGGCGCCACGTTCTCGGTCGCCTCCACCGGCATGGTGCGCACGCCGGATGGGAACGCCGCGCCATCCAGCCCGTCCTTGTCCGGCCGCGCACCGGTGCCGCCGGAGTTGAAGGTGATCACTTCAAAGTCCGGCAGCACCGCCTTGTTGCCGCGCGCCTGGCCCGACACCGCCGAGCCCCCCCGCAACGGCGGATTCCACAAACACGAGGAGCCTTCCGCCACCACCCGATCGGGCACCACCTGATGCAGGCAGCCCATCATCAGATCGGGCAACAGCTGCCCGACTACATGGCGGACGGACACCGGATAGGGTCGCGGCGCATTGAGGATGCAGCCTTCCGGGATCGTCATGCGGAACGGCGCGAGGCTGGCCCAGTTGTTGGGAATCGCCGGCGCCACCACTACTTTGATGCCGAAGCAGGAATACGCCCGGCAATAAGCGGGCGGCACGTTGATGCCCCGTTGCGACAGGCCGGACGTGCCCGCGAAATCCACCTCGATCGCATCATCCAGAATCGTCATCGCGGCCTTCAGCGTCACCGGAGTCTCATACCCGTCCGACTTGATTTCACTGACGAACGTTCCCGGCGACAGCTTACGAATCTCGGCCAGGGTGGCGCGGTGCGAACTCTCGAAGATGAAGTCGGCCAATGGATCGAGTGTATCCATCGCGAACTCGTCCATCATCTGCACCAGCCGCCGCGCTCCCGCGTCGTTGCAGGCGCACAGCGAATAGATATCGCCCTCCAGCTCCACCGGCAGCCGGCTGCCCCAGCGGATGAAATCGAAGAACGTCTCATTGGCCACCCCGCGTTCGAAGCATTTCACGATCGGGATATAGATCCCCTCCTCGAACACGCTACGCCCTTCCGGCCCCATGCCGAGCCCGCCGACATCGATCACATGCGCGGTGTTGGCGAACAGGCCGACGATCACGCCATTGCGAAACGCCGGTGTCACCACTGTCAGATCATGCAGATGGCCCGTGCCGAGCCAGGGATCGTTGGTGATATAATGATCCCCCGGCTGCATCGAGGCCGCCGGAAACTTCGCCAGAAAATGCCCAACGCTCTCCATCATCGAATTGACGTGGCCAGGCGTGCCCGTCACCGCCTGCGCCAACATGCGTCCTTGCAGATCGAAGATCCCGGCAGACAGATCCCCCGCCTCGCGCACCGTGGTGCTGAACGCGGTGCGGATCATGGTCTGCGCCTGCTCCTCAACCACCGCGATCAGCCGGTTCCACATGATCTGCCGCTGAATGCCGGCAAGCCCTCCGCCATCCGTCATCACGCCGCTCCTCGCGTTAGTTCGATATAGCCGTGATCTTGGATTTTCGCCGACCAGCCCGGCCCCACAAGGGTCGACGTCTCGGCTTCCGCGATAATCGCGGGCCCGGTCAGCGTCGCCCCCGGCGTCAATCCCGCCCGATCATAGATGCCCCACGCCGTCACCTCTCCGCTTACCGTGTCGCGAATGCCACGCACGCTGGCCGGCACGGCCGCCGCCGCGGCACCAGGCCGCCCAACCGCCCCCCCCACTTGCGTCACGGTCGCCACCACCACGGCATAGCTCATGATCTCGACATCCGATCCCGGCACCGGGCGATCATAGAACCGGCTATACTCCCGATCGTAATCCGCCCGGATCGCCGCCACATCGCCAGCGACCAACGCCCGCGCCGGCAGCGCCACCGGAATTTCATGCCCTTGCCCGACATACCGCATGAACGCGATCCGCGTCTGCGTGGTCGCCGCGCCAAAACTACCCTGCGCCACCACCTCGCTCGCCTCGCGCGCCATATCCGCCAGCAGCGCGTTCACCGCGGCGATATCGAACGTCGAAAACCGCTGATACAGGCTGCGTACAACCTCATAGCCCACCGGCGCCCGCAGGAACCCGATGGCGCTGCCGACACCCGCCCCCGATGGCACCAGCACCCGATCGATCCCGATCTTCTCGGCCACCCGGAACGCATGCACTGGCCCGCCCCCGCCAAACGCGATCATCGTACGCCCGTCATAGGTTTTGCCAGACTCGATCGCATGCACCCGCGCTGCGTTGGCCATGTTCTCGTCGACCATCTCCACCACGCCGAGGGCCGCCATATCCGCCGACAGACCGAGCTTGTCGCCTACATCCCGCGCCAGCGCCGCCCGCGCGGGTTCAGGGTGCAACAGCAGATTGCCCCCCGCGAACGTCGCCGGATCATATCGCCCCAGCACCAGATTGGCGTCGGTCACCGCCGGATGCGCGCCGCCCGCGCCATAACACGCCGGCCCCGGATCGGCGCCCGCACTCTCCGGCCCCACGCCGATGCGCCCCATCGCGTCGACATGCGCGAGCGAGCCGCCGCCGGCCCCGATCTCCACCATCTCGATCACCGGAATCCGCAGTGGCAACCCTGATCCCTTCCGAAACCGCCCAACCCGTGCCACCTCAAACGTACGCGCCGTCTGCGGCTGAAAATCATCGATCAGACAGATCTTCGCGGTGGTCCCGCCCATATCGAACGACAGCACCCGTGGCAGCCCGCATTGCCGCGCCACGTCGGCGCTGAAAATGGCACCCCCCGCCGGCCCACTCTCCACCAGCCGGATCGGAAACCGGCACGCCGTCTCGATCGTGGTCAGCCCGCCGCCCGACAACATCAGAAAGATCGGCGCCGCCATCCCCAGCGCCCGCAAATCCTGCTCCAGCCGTCGCAGATAGCGCGTCATCAACGGCTGCACATATGCGTTCGCCACCGTCGTGGAAAACCGCTCCCACTCGCGCATCTCCGGTGACACCTCGCTCGACAGCGACACCGAAATCTCCGGCAGCTCGGCGGCCAGCACATCGCGCGCCAGCCGCTCATGCGCGGGATTGACGAAGGCATGCAGAAAACCCACAGCCACCGCCTCGATCTCCTCGCGCCGCAGCACCGGCGCCAGCACCCGCACCGCGGCGGCGTCCAGCGGCAGCAGCACCCGCCCCTCATTGTCCAGCCGCTCTGGCACCGTCAGCCGCCAGGCTCGCGGCACCAGCGGCTCGGGCAAGCTGATGCCCAGATCGTACTGGTCGTAGCGGCTCTCATTGCCCAGCGCCAACACGTCGCGAAATCCCTCGGTGGTGATCAGCGCGGTGCGCGCCCCCTTGCGCTCGATCACCGCATTGGTGGCAAGCGTGGTGCCGTGGATCAGGATCTCGATATCCCCCGGCTGCAACCCCGCCTCCCGCAGGATCACGGACACGCCGTTCATCACCCCCTGCTCGGGGGCCTGCGGCGTGGTCAGCACTTTGGCGGTCACCCGCCGCCCGGCATGTTCGAGGGCGAGGTCGGTGAAGGTGCCGCCAATATCGACGGCCAGTCGCGCGGAAGCCATATCGGAAACGATGTCCTTGGATCAGATGTCCGCGCAGTCAACCCGCCCGCGCCCTGCCATGCAAGTCGTCACCCTTCCGCGCCGTCCGATATGCCGCCATAACCATCCCCTGAGGAAACGACGAGACCCGCCGATGACCGAATTCCCTAACACGCGCGACAGCCTGGCCGCGGACCTGCGCGCCATCGGCGTGCGGCCAGCCATGAACCTGATCGCTCACTCCTCGCTGTCGGCCATCGGCTGGACCGTGAACGGCGCGCGGGACGTGGTGGCCGCCCTGCTGGACGTGCTCGGCCCCGACGGCACGCTGATGATGCCCGCCTTCTCCGGCCAGCTCACCGACCCCGCTGGCTGGCGCGAGCCGCCGGTGCCCGAGTCGTGGCACGACACAATCCGCGCCCACATGGAACCCTTCGACCCGATCCTCACCCCCACCCGCAACATGGGCGCCGTGGTCGAGGCCTTCCGCCACTGGCCCGGAACATGCCGCAGCCATCACCCGGTGATGTCGCTCGCCGTCCGGGGCCGCCACGCCGAGATGCTCACCGCCAGCCACCCCACCCCCTGGGCGCTCGGCAACGACAGCCCGATGGGCCGCTTCCACGGGCTCGACGGCCACATTCTGCTGATCGGCGTCTGGTACAACCGCAATTCCTCCCTCCACCTCGCCGAAACCCGCGCCACCCACCGCCGCACGATGATCCGCCGCACCCCCACAATGCGGGACGGTAAGCTGGCGTGGGAGGATAATCCGGACGTCGCCGCCGACCTGGGCACCCTGTTCCCCCGCATCGGCACGGATTTCGAGGCCGCCGGCCACGCTACCATCGGCCAGATCGGCCAAGCCTCCTCCCGCCTGATGCGCCAGCGCGTGTTGGTCGACTTCGCCACTGCCTGGCTCGACCGTGAGCTGGCCCCCGCCGCCGCCGGAGACTGACCATGGCCAAGCCCGTTCTGCTCGTAACCCGCCGCCTGCCCCCCGCCATTGAGGCCCGCGCAACCCGCGACTACGACGCCCGTCTCAACGAGGCCGACACACCCCGCGCGCCCGCCGACATCATCCGCCTCGCCCACGGCGCCGACGCCATCCTCTGCTGCCCCGCCGAAAAGCTCGACGCCGCCACCATCGCGGCCCTCCCCGCCAGCGTGCGCGCGCTCGGCACCTTCAGCGTCGGCACCGACCATATCGACCTCGCCGCCCTCCAGGCGCGCGGCCTGCCATTGTGCAACACGCCAGACGTGCTCAGCATCGCCACCGCCGAATGCGCCATGCTGCTGATCCTCGCCGCCGCCCGCCGCGCCGGGGAAGGCGAGCGCCTGGTCCGCGCCGGCCGCTGGACCGGCTGGGCACCCACCCAGCTGATCGGCACCCAAATCTCCGGCCGCCGCCTCGGCATCTTCGGCATGGGCCGCATCGGCCGCGAGCTGGCGCGCATGGCGCGCGGCTTCGGCATGCTGGTGCACTACCACAACACCTCCCGCCTTCCGCCGGAGCTGGAACAGGGCGCCATCTTCCACCCGACCGACGACACGTTCCTGTCGCAATGCGACGTGCTCGCATTGAACGCCCCTGGCGGCGCCCGCACCCTGCATTGGCTCAACGCCGAGCGCCTCGCCCGCCTGCCCCGCGGCGCCATCATCTCCAACGCCGGCCGCGGCACCCTGGTTGACGACGACGCCCTGATCGCCGCCCTCGTCTCCGGCCAGGTCGGCTATGCCGGCCTCGACGTCTATGCCGGCGAGCCCAATATCCACCCAGGCTATCTCGCCCTCGACAACGTCGTGCTGCTCCCGCATCTCGGCAGCGCCACCACCGAAACCCGCGACGCCATGGGCCACAAAGTGCTCGACGGCCTTGACGCCCTGCTCGCGGGCCACAAGCCCGGCAACCTCGTCACCTGACAGGACCTCACACGATGCTGTTCGACTTCGACGCGCTGGCCGCCCGCGACCGCTATAAGCTCCTGGTCTCCACCATCGTGCCCCGCCCGATCGCCTGGGTCGTCACCATGGACGCGAACGGCGTGCCCAACGCCGCCCCCTATTCCTTCTTCAACACCTTCGCCAACGAACCGCCCGTGGTGATCATCGGCATCGGCGGCCGCAAGCCGGGCGATGCCAAGGACACCGGCAACAACATCCGCGAAACCGGCGAGTTCGTGGTCAACCTGGTCAGTGCGGACAACGGTGCCGCCATGAACATCACCGCCATCGATTTTCCGCCCGGCGTCGACGAACTCAAACAGGCCGGCCTCACCACCACGGCGAGCACCCGCATCAAGCCGCCGCGCATCACTGAAAGCCCGGTGGCCTTCGAATGCGAGCGGATGATGACACTGGAAATCCACAATGACCGCTCGCTGGTGGTCGGCCGCGTGCTGGCGATGCATGTGCGTGACGACTGCGTGCTCGATGCGGCGCGCTGCTACATCGACACCCCCAAGCTCGACCTGCTCGGCCGCATGCACGGCGCCGGCGGCTACATCCGCACCACCGACATCATCGAAATCCCCAGAATTGCCGTCGAAGATTGGCCTTTATAAATAAAAAAATTTGCTTCTTCTTTCAAAAAGAGGCCCTTCCTTGCTTACTTATGCAAGACAATAGGAAGCAGTTCTTTTTTGAAAAAAAGAACCAAAAAACTGCCATCCCCTGAAGGAAGGGTCAGTATTGCCGCGCCGTTGCGGGATCCGGCAATCGCGTTGCTGTGGAGCGGCCTCGCCACGTCGGCGGTCGGCGATCAGCTGTTCGCCGTGGTGCTCAGTTGGATCGCCGTCCGCCTGCTGGGTCCGAACGCCGGCTACGTCGCAGCCCTCCAGGCCGCCGCCGGACTGCTCACCGCCTTGTTCGCCGGCCACTGGGCCGACCGTGTCGAACAACGCCGCCTGATGATGTCAGCCGACCTCACCCGCGCCGCCACCCTGCTCGGCCTGATGGCGCTGTGGCTCGCCCTCGGCGACCCGCCAGTGTGGGGCCTCTGCGCCTGCGTGCTGGTGCTCGCCGCCGGCCAGGCGGTGTTCCGGCCGGCCATGCAGGCCACCTTGCCGGTGCTCGTCACCAACGTCACCCGCCTGCCCGCCACCAACGCGCTGCTCGACACCACCGAGCGCATCGCCCGCCTGCTCGGCCCCGGCCTGGTCGGCATCGCCAGTGCCACGGTGCCGCTGGTGCATTTCGTCACCATCGACGCGGTAAGCTTCCTGGTCTCCGCCGGCGCCATCCTCGGCATCACCCGGCTGCGCCCCGCCGCGGTCGCGCACGCTATCCACCACGCCACCATCCTCGCCACACTCACCCGTGGCTTCACCACCGTGCGACGCCATCCCGTGCTGGGCTACGGGCTGGCCACCACGGCGATCATCAACGGCACCTGGTACGCCACCATCTTCCTCGGCCTGCCGCTGCTGATCACCCACGCCGGCGTCACCGGCCCCGGCGGCTCCGGCCTCGCCGCCTACGGCCTGGTGATCTCCGCCTACGGCGCCACCAACCTGCTCGGCACCCTGGTGGTCGGCAGCCACGGCATCGCCCGCCACCCCGCGCGCCTGATCTTCTGGGGCAACATCGTGCTGGCGATCGGCATCGCCGGCATCGGCCTCGCCGGCCTGCTGGTTCCCGCCCGCCTGCTGCTGCCCTGCCTGATGGCCGGCGCCGCCATCTCGGCGGTCGGCGGCCCGATGCAAGACATCACGGTGGCAACGCTGCGCCAGACCGCCCTCCCGCTGCCCGACATGGCCGCCGCCGTGCGCGCCTTCATGGTGCTCAACCAAGTCGGCCTGCTCGCCGCCCTGCTCGTCGCCCCCCTGCTGTTCACGACGATCGGCGCCGCCTCGGTCATCCTGCTCTGCGCCGCCGCCATGCTGGCCGTGGGCGTCGTCGGCCTCATCAGACATGGCGAGCGTGACTGACCGCCCCGGGGTGTTTTTCGCGTCTCGCGGCCCCATACAAAGGTGACATCAACGGAGACACCAAGCATGCCCGCCATGACCCTCTGGGGCTTCAACGGTTCCACCTACGTCCGCACAGTCAAGATGCTACTCGCCGAGAAAGCCTTCGCCGACTTCGACCAGGTTCAACTCAACGTCCTCGCGGGCGAGCCGAAAACCCCGGAACATCTGGCCCGCCACCCGTTCGGCAAAGTCCCGGTGCTAGACCATGATGGCATGCGCCTGCTCGAAACCTCGGCGATCACCCGCTACCTCAACGACGTGCTTCCCGGCCCGTCCCTGGTCCCCGCCACACCCAAGGATCGCGCCCGCATGGACATGATCGTCGGGCTGGTCGACTCTTACGGCTACGGCGCGCTGCTGGGTGTCGCGGCCTATCACCTGTTCCCCGATTTCGTCGGCGGCAAGAACGAGACGGCCCGCAAGACGGGCATCGAAACCGGCCGCAAAGTGATCGAATTTGCGATGAAGACCAAAGGGACGTCCCCATTCATCGCCGGCGACCTCAGCCTCGCTGACCTCTATCTGGCCCCGATCATCGCCTACGTCGCAATGACCCCGGACCTCGACGCCGCCTGCGGCGCTCCCCGTTTCACCGACTGGTGGACCGCGATCCAGGCCCTCCCCAGTTTCCAGTCAACGACGCCATAACAACAACACGCCGGAGAGCGCGCGCGCCTAAAATACTCGCCGCGCGCGCAACGCCGCCGCCAACGTCCCGTCATCGAGCACATCCAGCGCACCGCCCATCGGCACGCCCTGCCCAACCCGGCTCACCGTCACCCCCAGCGGCGTCAGTTTCTCGGTCAGCCAGTGCGTCGTCGTCGCCCCATCCACCGTCGCCCCCAGCGCCAGGATCACCTCGCTCACCCCGCCCTCGGCCAACCGCGCCAACAACGGGCCGACCCGCAAATCCTCCGGCCCCGTCCCTGCCAACGCCGACAACGTGCCGCCCAGCACGTGATACAGCCCGCGATGCACATGCGCCCGCTCCAGCGCCCACAAATCGCCGACCCCCTCCACCACACAGATGATCGTGCGATCCCGGTGCGGATCAACGCACACCAGACACGGGTCCTGACTATCCAGATTGCCGCACAGCCCGCACGACTTCACCGACCGCGCGGCCTCCGCCAACGCGGTCGCGAGCGGCAGAATCCGCGCCTCCGGCTGCTGCAACAATTTCAACGCCGCCCGCCGCGCGCTGCGCGGCCCCAGACCCGGCAGCTTGGCCAGCAGCCCGATCAGCCGCTCGATCTCAGGGCCGCCCATGGACCGCTAGAACGGCAGCTTCAAGCCCGCCGGCAAATTCAGCCCGCCGGTCACCTTCTGCATCTCCTCGGCCGCCGCCGCCTCGATCTTGCGCTTGGCATCCGCATGCGCCGCCACCAGCAGATCCTGCAGCATCTCCATCTCAGCCGGATCCGCCAGCTTCGGATCCACCCGCACGGATTTCAGCTCGCTCTTGCCGTTCAGCGTCACCGACACCATCCCGGCCCCAGCACTGCCTTCCATGGTCATCGCCTCCAGCGAAGCCTGCATGTCCTCCATCTTCTTCTGCATCTGCGAAGCCTGCTTCATCAGCCCGGCGATATTCTTCATGGTTCGGTCTCCCAGTATTCCGATGGGTCATCCAGGCTGTCAGCGTCGAGCGGCGCGAACTCCGGCATGTCCGGGTCACTACTGGCGCTGCGATCCGGCTCGCCGGCCAACACCGGCTCGGCCGCTAGCCCATAGGCATCGGCGCGCGGATCATGCACCGCCTCGATCCGTGCGCCGGGAAACACCGTCATGATCGCCCGCACCAGAGGATGCTCGGCCGCGGCACTGCGCCGCGCCGTGTCTGCCGCCACACCCTGCTCCGCCAACGTCGGCTCACCGGCCGCGGCGGACAGCGCGATCGTCCAGCGCGTGCCCGTCGTCTCGGCCAGCAACGCCGCCAGCCGGGCCGCCAGATCACGCGGCGCATCCGCCTCCGGCCGCAATTCGATCACCGGCGGCGCGAACCGCACCAGATGCACGCTATGCAACAAATGCGCGTGCAACTGCGCCTGCCGCGCGCCAGCCACCAGCATCACCACATCCCGCCATCCCGCCAGCCTCGGCGTCGCCGACAGCTCTGGCGCCGCCACCGCGGCCATCGCCACGGCACCACCATGGCTCATCACCCGCCCTCCCCCGCCCCCCGAAGGCGGCGACCCGGGAGAATTCTCGCTCAGCCGCCGCACCAGCTCGCC
>Ga0116226_10000588_pt1 | contig 31103 bp, 42 predicted proteins | sample S1TSphfallax_FD_89692 | JGI IMG/M metagenome (GOLD analysis project Ga0116226, IMG submission 89692) | Host-associated microbial communities from peat moss isolated from Minnesota, USA - S1T2_Fa - Sphagnum fallax MG | ecosystem: Host-associated > Plants > Peat moss > Unclassified | place: USA...
ATAGGACAACAGTCTCAGTTAAACGGTATGAATGTTAAAATTTCGGGGGGCATGGCTAAAGGTCTTCCGTTGGCTAAACCCCAACAATCCGGCGTATTGGCTGTAGGAAAGATTTTCCAAGCTTTTGGGAATTGGTCCGGTGTGGAGATGACTTTGGATTTGGTGATCATTCCGGATGCAGGAACATCGGACGATCCTAAAAACATAGTCTTCAATTGGAAGGCAGGACAGACCTTAGCCAACGCCTTAGGTACTACCTTCAGTACGGCTTTTCCGGGCATGACACAGAACATAAATATTAGTTCTAATTTGGTTTTATCCAGTGATGAACCCGGTGCGTATGGTTCTCTCGTGGAGTTTTCCCAGTATGTTAAACGTCTAAGTCAGAGCATAATAGGCGGAGACTATACTGGTGTGGATATAGTATTCAATCAAGACCAAATATATGTATTCGACGGAACTACACAAAATACCCCCATACAAATAGCCTTCGAAGATATGATAGGGCAACCAACATGGATAGACCCCGCTACTATAAACGTAGCTTTAGTCATGAGGGCAGATCTAGCCGTTGGAAAATATGTTCAATTTCCACAAAACTTAGTTGCTCCATACGTACTTACAGCCACGCCGGCTGCGGCCCCTAACGCCCCGTCTCGCAACAAATCAGCTTTTCAAGGGACGTTTTTGGTAACGGTGGTTCACCACTTTGGAAGTTCTAGACAGCAGGACGCGGCTTCTTGGGTAACTATGATTAATGCAGTTGTAGTCCCCAATCAAATTGGAACGGTTAGTGTAGAAGAATTGCCCGGTCAAACTGTTGGAAATATTCCGATAGGAAGGTAGAGAGTGCCTAGTCAACAGAAAACGCCATTAGCCGAATCGCTTAATGCTCTTGCCACGAAAGTGGTGGCAGCGGCTATAGCTCAGTTAGGCAAGTCTTTGCCATGTTCTGTTGAAAGTAACGACGGAAATACAGTAACGGTAACGTTCGAAGTAACTTCTACTCCTTTTACCCTTCCTCAAGTCTCCATGGCAGTGGCCATGAGTGAGTATGCAAGAATACCCACTCCAAAGGGGACTAAAGGTTTATGCGTACCGGCCGATGTGTACATTGGGAATATAACAGGGCTGGGCAGTTCCACTCCTGGGGACCTGACACGCAGGGCTAACTTGTCGCAGCTTATATTCGTACCGGTAAGCAATAAAAATTGGGATGAAGTAGACCCTACCGCAGTCGTTCTTTTTGACACAAGCAAAACTAGCACCGTTACTGTATCGGAATCAGAGGTAGAGTTATCCAACGGCTCTAACAGTGTTAAGGTGGGCTCTACAGGGTTTTCAATTAACTCTCAAGTCAATTGGCCAATATCCCAAACGTCCACGTCTTGCTCATCCGGTGCTGGCGGAACAGTTCCAACAACCTATCAGGGTTGTTTCGATTACTACCTTAACGGCGTGCTAGTCAAAATTCCTTATTTTAATGCTTAGGAGGCTGTATAGTGCTGACTACTTACGGTCGCATCACTAACGCAGACGGCAGCCGCACATGGGTAGAAGTTACGTCTACCCCGGATGGGTATGACGATCCAGTATGGTTGACAACCCTAGCTCAGACTTTACAGTTAAATTTGGGCGAATCTCCGTTTTTTTCCAACTATGGTATACCCGGAAAAGAATCTATAGTACAGCAGATATTTCCTGATTTTTTTGTAGCCCGTACACAACAGCAGTTTGCACCTTATTTTGCCAGTTTGTTGATTTCCAGAGTTTCCAACAGCCCTCCCACTTATTTAGTTAACGTTACCACACACCAAGGGCTTAAATATAACTTTAACGTGAAAGTGCCCACCTAATGGCTGAGACCTTTGATCTGCCTGTTATAATGGGTCTTGCTGGAGCGGTGCCAACCGATCCTACGGTAATTCGGTCCCAATACGTATCTATCGCTACGGGGCTGTCTCCCACTATCACTACCAACCTGCCCGGATCGCTAGTTGAAAATTTGGTGTCTACGGCTGTGGCTGCTGGTGTACTAATGGACCAAGCCCGAGTAGAAGCTATTAATTCTTTAACACCTTACGGTGCCAATCTGTTTCTATTAAACCAACTAGGGGCACAAACCGGCGTCCCTCAGGGGGTCGGATACAACGGCAATGCTTTTGTAGTTTTTTCCGCTACCCCAGGATATGTAATAGACCCAGGATTCGTAGTTTCTGACGGCTCTAATCAGTACATAGTACAACAGGGCGGAGTGATACAGTCTTCCGGTCAGTCTGCCGGTTTATACGTATCCGCCGTACAGTCGGGAAGTTGGGGAATTCCTGCGGGGTCCATTACTACTTTAGTAACCTCAGTTCCTACTAGCGTGGGTCTTACGGTAACCAATCCCAATCCAGGCACCCCTGGGGGCACCGGTGAAACAGAAGCTGATTATAGAGCCCAAGTCTTAGAGGCTCAATTAGCGTCCTCGACGGGCGCAACTTCGTATGTTAGAACGCAAATCAATGCTTACACGTCTTCCCCCCGTCTTACCCGTATCGTACAGGTTTCCGGGGGATGGCAAATAATATCAGGCGGAGGGGCTGATCCTTATCAAGTGGGCTACGCCATACTAAGGGGGCTTTTCGCTCTAAATAACATAGTGGGTTCGCAGTTAGCTATTACTAACATATCTAGGGCAAACCCAGGTGTGGTTACCACTAACATGGCCCACGGCCTAACTTCTGGGAGCACAATACAGATAACCGGCGTAGTAGGAATGACAGCCATCAATAATGTTAATCTTACTGTAACCGTTTTAACCCCCACCACTTTTTCGGTTGGTGTTGATACTACTAGCTATTCTGCATATGTGTCGGGTGGCACGATAAGCCCTAACCCAAGAAACGTTTCCGTGTCGTTGGTACAATATCCGGATACGTATGTGGTTCCATACGTAGTGCCGTTAGCTGAACCGGTAGCCGTAACTGCCGTATGGAACACGGATTCCCCGAACTATGTGTCAGCTATAGCTATAGCACAAACGGCTACTTCTGCTATTATTTCATACATTAATTCCATTCCAGTGGGTCAACCCATCAATCTGTTAGAAATGCAAGCAGCGTTTCAAGCAGGGGTTACTGATATTTTGCCTACCCAGTTTTTATCCAGGCTCGTATTTACTGTAATTATCAACGGGGAAGAGGTTAGCCCATTACCGGGAACGGGTTTAATTTACGGTGATGCTGAATCGTATTTCACGTGTGGCCTAGGCCAAGTTACGGTAAACCAAGGATGACTTCATATTCTAGCGCTATAGGCCAGTTTACGATAGGGCTTTCGCCTATTCAAGGAACCCCACCCAATGCGGGTCCTTTCACTCTACAAACTACTATAAGCGCTTACCCATATTGGCAGTATGCCGATGATGCTGACGTACAAACGTTGTTCGACACGTATAACGAACTGGCTCAGTACTATTTAGATTGGTTTAATCAGACCCCATTGCCTGTATATACCAGTACCGCTATTCAGAACTCTTTGCTCGATTGGGTTGCGCAAGGTCTCTATGGTATTAGTCGCCCTTTACTTGGCTCTGGGTTTAGTAGGCGGGTTGGTTCTATAGATACTGATCTGATAAACCAACTACCGATAGACGGAACTAAGATAGTATCGGGGGGCAATTTTCAGCTAGCATCAGACGACATATTTAAGCGTGTAATGACATGGAACCTATACAAAGGTGACGGCAAGCTTTTTTCTACTACTTGGTTAAAGCGCCGCGTAATGAGGTTTCTGTTGGGCGTAAATGGCGTTGATGGTGCAGGTGGAAACGGGGTACAGGAAACGTATGACGTTTCCGTAAGTTCTTCTAGCTCAGGGTCAGGATTTGGTAGTTTTATCTTCGGCGTGTCTGGTTTTGGTGCTAGTAGTGGGTTTATCATCCATATAAACAACTCTTCTTCGTATGATCCGAATGTACTATCTGCTCTTCAAGAAGGTGTAAATTCGGGCATTCTAGCGTTGCCGTTTCAACTTTCTTTTTTGGTCACTTATTGAGGTCCGTTATGATGAAAAAAGCTGTTTTGACCTCTTTAGCATTTTTGTTAGTTTTCCTGTCGTTTTCTGTTCGGGCACAGAGTGTTCTCACCCCTATAACCGGGGGATTAGTTTGGACACCATCTCAATGGACTGCGGCATGGCAGGGCGAGCAGGATTACCCGGCATCAACGGCTATACCTTTGTTCTCGTGGACTACCGCAGGGCGCCCTTCTAGCCCCTTGGCCGGGTGGATAGGGTACAATACGACTTTAAATCAAGTTGAGTATTGGAACGGCACGTCTTGGGTTCAGGAAAGCGGTTCAAGTTCGTTTGGCGGCACTGTGATAGTAAATGCGAATAACACATGTGCTACTGATGCTACAAGCACTATCCAAGCGGCATTGAATACCGGGAATACGGTCTACCTTCCCCGTGGTTGCTATTTGGTGTCGTCTGATCTGACTTTTACGACCAAGAACCAAATTCTCTACGGCGACGGTCCCGGCTGTTACAGCACGCTCAGCGGCGTATGCACGGGTGGCCCTTTCGGAACCGTCATTTATGCGGCGGCCACGGCTGGATTTACCAAGGGCGTCCTCTATTTCAACATTCCTGGCGAAGAAGGGCCGCAAATTCAGAACCTCGGCATATCAGTCGCTCAGCCTGATACGGCAACCAGAGGGTCTTTGAACAATTTCGTGCCAGAGATCTATGCGCAAAATCAGCCCAGATTTCGACTATTCAACCTCAAAATGGATAATTGCATTACCTGCGTAGATATGCGGGGTAATTCGGGAGGCGCCTATCTTAACACATTGCAGATGGCTGGATATGGTACCACTTCGACAGGCGGCGGCATATTGTTAATTGATGGGTCGCTGGATACGGTTCGTATCGACGGCCTGCACATTTACAATTTCGACATGACCGCCAATCAGCAGACGATATTTCACGCGCCTGCGACCATCGGCATCAGCAGCGGGCGCGCAGACGATTTGGAAATTTCCAATCTTCTCGAAATCTGCGGCACCGGCATCAATTTCTTTTACGGGACTGGGGGTCCTGGTGGTACTTCTTGGCAACCGGGTTTTACTTTTGGCGTGATCAATAATTCTGGCTTTGACACGTACAATGGTATCGTGGCGGCAGGATCTGGATCGGGGCTAACGGGACCAAACATATCCATGTCTTCTTCGTATTTTTCCCTAGGGTCTTCAACGGTTCAAGCTATTGTTGCATCGGCAGGAAATTTTCAGCTTTCTTCAATTACTGTGGGGCAGGGCAATGCAGGGTCCAACTCCGCTGTTGCATTGAGCGACAGTACCGGTTCGCTTAATTTTTCATGGGATAGCGGATGGTTTCAAAATGCAGGCAACGACGTAACCGACATAAGCGTTTCCGGTGATGTCAATAGCGTCGTTCTGTTGAACAACATACGGTTTTACAAGGCTATAAATACGAACTACACACTTCCGGCAATCAATATTGCTTCAGGGCCACGCGCAACCCTCACAAATAATTCTATTAACGACAAAGGCACTGGGTCGGGGACGTTTATCAACATCGCCGCTGACGCATTCCATGTCGTCATGGGCAACAGTGCGCCTGGATGGACCCTGACTTTTCCCACGGCGACTTATGGCATCTACACGTGCAACACGGTTGGCGCGTCTCCAGCGTGCGGCAGCGGCAGCGGCAGCGGTGTCACCAGTTTGACGGGTGGAACAAACATTGCGGTGAGTTCGTCCACTGGCGCGGTCACCATATCGACCGTCACTAATCCGACGTTCAGTACTTCTGTCTCTACCCCGCAAGTAAAGGACGCGTCAGGGAACAATCTGATTAACAACACAGGCGGTATCACGAACATTGGTCTAGCTAGCTACGGGCCAATATCCGCGCAGAATAGTCTGGTACCTTCTACGAATAACGCCTATCTCCTCGGTAATTCCGGAGGAGCGTGGTCTGCTATTTACGGCATCCTGTATTACGCTGGTCCAAGCAACACGGCTGGCGTGTCGTGCAGCGGAACACCTACATCTAGCTTCGCCACTGTCTATGGAATTGTAACGCACTGCTAGCCTAGGATTATACAGAATGGCCAATTTGTTTCTGTTCAAAAATTTGGCGATTACCACGCTAGCGGCTCCAATCACTTCCACCGCTACTAGTATAACGTTGGCCACAGGGACGGGTTCCCTGTTTCCTGAGCCTGCTCCGGGTCAGCAGTTCGCCGTAGACCTCAATGACGCCGCCACGGGCAACATACACGAAATTGTGTATTGCACGTCAAGGACAGGCGATGTGCTTACTATACTTAGAGCTCAAGACGGAACTGTGGCTTTACCTTGGCTGGCCGGGGACTACGCGGCCAACAAGGTAACGGCTGGCGCCCTGTCGTCGTTTGTGCAAGGAGCGTCGTCTTCAAATTTTGCCGTAGACACGGGAACTGCTAACGCGCTGGTAGTAACTCTTCCAATACCCATATCCGGCATATCCCAGTTGGCCGGGGTTCCTTTGTATATACAAAAGTCCAGTGTGGCCAATTCTTCTGGTACTGTTACTTTAGCCGCTAACGGTACTGCGGCTTTAAATATAACCCATGCTGATGGGTCTCCCTTGGGGTTCTTTCCTATACCAGAACTGCCGGCCAACGGCGTTTTCACGGTAGTACTGAATTCTAGCGAAACTCAATACCATCTACAATCAGTTACTACCCAGCCGGCTACTCTGTCCGAATTTACCAGCAGTCTTACTTCTTCTGGCTGGATGAAACGCCCTGATGGAATAATCGAACAGTGGGGCAGTGGCACTACGACTTCTGGTTCGGGAACGGTGGTTTTTCCGATAGCTTTTCCCACCGCTGTATTGGCTAGTTCCGGTATAGTGGGTATAACAGGAAGAAGCGCGCAATCTAGTAACGAATCCATATATTTCGATAATACTACCATAAGCACTACCGGCATGAACGTTTATTCCACCACCGGCACTACGGTAGGGTTTACTTATCGAGTTTTGGGGTACTGACCATGCCTAAATTTGCTAAATACAACCCCCGTACCCCACAACCGCAACCAGTGACGGGCTGGTACGACACGGATAACTTCGTGCACTTCTCCCTTCCTGAAAAGTCACAACTAGTAGAAGTAGACGACGAAACGTGGAAACTCCGCCTCGAAGACCCTGGAGCTTTCATGGTGTTTAAGGGACAAGTACAACACAAGGATGCCAAGAAATGAAAATGAGTTCGTGGTTTACTTTGGCGGTTATTCTTTTATCGTCCCTTAGAGCTTCGGCACAATCCAGCCCAAACTTATCCTATGGGCAAGTTCCTTCCGCTGCCCAATGGAATTCGTATTTTTCAGCAAAACAAGATGTTTTAGTGGCGTCTCCTTTCTCGGTACTTGGAAATCCAGGACCGTCATCGCTGTCTCCGGTTTTCTTGACAGTCCCCAACTGCAACGGGGCCAATCAGGCTATTACCTTTACCGATGATTCTGGGTTCGGGTGCAATACGTTTCCGGCCGGAAACGTGACGGGTCCTGGTACGGCTAACGTAGGGTACATTCCCACCTGGGGAAACACGGGGGCAACGCTCCTCGCTAGCGGCCTGCCCGTGGGGACTGGTGGTGTTAGCACTGTGGTGGAAACTACGGCAGGAGGATTGTTGTCTCTCTCTATTATCCCACAAATAACTACGGCTCAAGTTCCCACCGGTAAATCAGTGGTAGATCCTGGTACAGGTGTTCTCGAAAGCGTTCTTCCAATACAAACGTCGACTGGTGCGAGCAAGACGTTCGCGACTGCCGATTTGCAAAAGAAAACACGCCGGTCAAACTCCGGTGCGTCGATGACCGACACTTTCCCCGCGTCTACTACGGGGGGTTTAGCTAACGGCGCATTAATAAATGTGGCGAACGCTGATGCCACAGCGACAGACACAATCACGGCTGGCTCAGGGACTTCTATCTGCGGTGTGGGTTCTTGCGGTTCTACGTTTGTTATTACGGCTGGTCGCGATGTATGGTGGTCATATGACCTTGCCAATACCGCTTGGCGTCCCGTAGCCAATACAGCTACTGCTCTGTTGGGACCAAATAACCTTTCTGACGTGACAAGCGCTGCGACCTCACGCACAAATCTTGGACTTGGAACCGCCGCCGTGGCCAACACTGGCACGTCTGGCGCGACCATTCCCCTGAACAACGGAAACAACACCTCCTCGGGGAACCAGACCCACACGGGGACGGAGAATTTTACCGGAACGCTTGAGATCGGCGGCGCGGCGGTAACGTTGCCGGTTCCGGTGGCGATTGGTGGGACGGCATCCACGAACGTTTCAGATGCTCTCCAGATATTCTCAGGTGTGTTGAATGCCTCGGCCTGCGGTAAGTCTCAGGCGCCATCTTGGTGCTCGGGATCGGATGTTGGGGCTTGGATTAATTCGGCAATTGCTTACACAATCTCGCAAGGATGGTATCGTCCCAAAATTATCCTTGATCCGACTTCGACGTACAATCAAACCACACAGATCACCAAACCAGTCAATGTGGCATTAGATTGCCAGGGATCAAATCTCGTTTGGCAATATACGAGCGGAGTAGCGCTTGCGACGGGAACTGTTGGTGGCGGTGTCTCCAATATTGGCGGTGCCGCGAATTGTATTCTGTCAACTTCGGCAGGATGGGCCACAGGACACACAAACATTGGCATATACTCGGGCGGTGATCCAGCTGGAGTAATTAATGCAGTAGACGCCACGGACGCCAATGACGTCTACACTAATTTCCAAGTTTTCGGATTTAAGTACGCGTACACACACGGAAATAACTCATGGTCGGCAGAAATCATGTTTCCTGTTTTTAGCGGAAACTATGATGGTATTTACGGGTACCCCGTTAAGTTCGGTTCTGTCACTGCGTTTAGCATCTCATCAAACGTTGTAACTGTTACTGTGACTAATAGTTTCAGCGTAGGTGACGTGATCAATATAACAGGACTATCGACCGGCACTTATCTTAACAAAGTTCCGTTGACTGTTGCGACAGTATCAGGCACTCAGTTCACAGCAAATTTCACTCATGCCAACGTAAGCACTACGTCTGACACAGGGCAGGCGTATGATGGGTTTTACAATGCGGGGGAGCCAAGTGAAATTTATGGCGGTTCTATCTCAAACAACGCAAATTGCGGTGCAGAGATAAACTACGAACCTGACGAATGGCATGTTTTCAGCACGCATTTTGATTACAATACGAATCAGGGGATTTGCGGAGGCGGTCCAAATTTCAGCCTTCATGGTGCATACTTTGAACAATACAATGGGCCGTTGATTAAGCATAGTGGAACTAACAGCGCAATGTTTATCCGTATGCACGGCGGGCAAATGACCCTCACCGGCACCGGAACCGACACAGGATTAATTCAAACTGCGACAAACAGTGACACCGCGTCTGTGTACTCGACGATCATGGACTCAAACCATGCCGTTAGCAATATAATCTACACAAACTCAGGCAGCAACGTTTCTGAGTGTTTGTTTGACTTTATCTATGCGCCGGGTTCAACAGCACCGACAAATGTCAGTGATGCCACTTCGCCCTATTGCCGAATCAACGCCGGGTTTATAACATACCCTTCGTCGAGCATTCCATACAGAGCAGAAACCTATGCGGCAAATGGCGAGCATATTGATGCGCCAAGTCTTTCCTCTACTAATTATTTTTGCAACCAAATCTCGTATATAGCCCGAACTGATATTGCACCAAACGCTCAATGGTGCATTTATCACGGGGCTGGTGGAGGAGACACAGATAAATTTGCATTGGGGATGTTGGGGCGAAATGCCGTCATTACTATGGACGCAAATGGCGTTATAGGAATGGCCGGTAGTAATCTTACAGCGTCGAGCCCGTTGTTTCTTGACGCCAATCTAAACCTCACCAACAATGGTAGTCTTCCGATTTCAGATCTCGCCAGCGTGGCTGGTGGAACGGTTATTGGTAATGTCTCCGGAACGTCGGCGTCTCCTACTGCTACGGCAAATCCGGTTCTTGGTGTTAACGGTACGACAACTGGAAAGCTCGGACTTGCTAACGGCGGAAGTAGCGGTGCCACGACTACTTTACAGCCTGGAGCTGTGACCTCGGCGGCGTCCATCACGTTGCCTGTTGGTTCTGGAACACTACAGGAGTCTGCCGGTTGCACGGTCGCCAGTGCATCGACTGTAGATCTTGGTGCCTCCGGTTGCGGCCCCGGTTCGTTTGTGACAGTGACTGGAACGACGACTGTCAATTCCCTGGGAAGCACAGCGATAGTGGGTAGCATATATCATGTACAATTTACAGGCAATTTGACCATCACGAATGGCGCCAGCTTGGTGCTCCCCAAAGCAACTTCCATCACTACCGGAACCGGCTCTCCAATTTTTGATGCAATAGAGGTAAGTTCTGGGGTGTGGTACGTGACAAACCCTACGTATAACGCCAATATAGACATGACGCCGAATGGAACCGTTAACACAGCAGGAAACTTGATCGGCGCGACTGTTTCGGTCACTGGTAGCACCGCTCCGGCTAACGGTTCGTATCTCCCGGCTACAAATACTCTCGGATTCGCTAGCAATTCCACCGCCGCAGGCACCATTGACAGCACCCAGCACTGGCGTCTCGGCGGAACTGGCTCGCCGACCATCGGCAGCAACGCGTGCGGCTCGTCGACACAAGGCACCATCGGCGCTGGCAGCACCGATCGGTCCGGGCTGGTGACGGTGGGAACGGCCTCGGTGACTTCGTGCGTTATTAGCTTCGCCTCGACCTGGGGCACAGCGCCGAGGGCGGTAATATTGACTCCTGCGAACGCAGCGGCAGCGGCGACAGGAACCACGCTGGCCTATGTCAGTGCTGTCGGTACGACGAGCTTCACAATCACCGGTACGGCGCTCGCCGGGGCGGCATATTACTACTTTGCGGAATAAGGAAAAACGCTTTGAACGAACTTCTACACTTAGCCTTCGAAGGTCTTTTTTCCGCTCTTCTAGCCGTATCCGGTTTTTTCCTGAAATCTCTTTGGAATGAAATACGGGAACTAAGAGAGGAAAAAGATTCTGAACTAAAGGATCTTTGGAATCGTCTTGACAAAATAAAAGATACAGCGGCGGCTTTGGAGCTGCGCATGGAGAGGGAATTTGTTAAACATTCTGACCTCCATTGGATAAAAGAAAAGCTGGAAAAATTCGAAGACATCCTAGACCGTATACAGCTTTCCATGGCTAGACACCGTAAGGAAGACGAACAATGAATGTATTTCCAGATGACATCTTTCCTCGAGTCTTATGGGGTGAAGCAAGAGGCGAGGGGCAAACCGGAATTGAGGCTGTGGCTGCGGTGGTCGTAAATCGTGCCGCTGTGGCCGCGCAGTTCGTAGAAGAACACGGACGCCCACACCCCTTGTTTGGAGACGGTACTCTTGCTGGAGCGGTAACAGTACGTTGGCAATTCAGTTGCTTAAACGATGGGGACCCAAACTTGCCTAAGCTACTTGCAGTGGACGACAGCGATCCTAGCTTCGTACTGTGTACGCAAATCGCCAACAGTGCTGCTTCAGGTTCGTTGGTGGACCCCACGGAGGGAGCGCTTTACTACAAGACCAACTCTCTCCCCTGGCCGCCTTCCTGGGGCAAAGAGGTGCCGCCTTTAGCGGTCATTGGCAATCAGTCTTTTTACGACTTGCCGAATGGATAAATGGTATAGTTAGGAGGAGATAATGAACCAGAGTCATATTGCAACAATTGGCGCGGCGGGCATTGCCGCTGCCGCCGTAGGTGTGTTTATATGGTTGTTGGGGTTGTGTGGCGTATCGGTACCCGAAACCGTGGCCGGAAATATGGAAGTTATAGCTACCGCCGCTGGAGCCTATTGGTTCCATGGAAAAGGGGCACCCTCTGGAAACCCTACCAATGGACAGGGCTAAAGTTCCTGTCCACAACATGGAGAAGTAAAATGACTACAGTTTGGCAGAAGATCGAAGATTTTTTCAAGACCGAGGTTGAACCTGCTTTGGCCGGCTTCTTCAACACCGCTGAGGCAGATCTCATCGCGGCTCTTACCCCACTTGCCACCGAGGCAGTGCAGGAACTTAGCGACGCTTTGTCGGCTAGCGCCGGAAACCCAACCGCTTTTGCTACTGCAGCTGGTCAGGTCCTGACTTCGCTGGCTAGTAAAGCGGAGGCGGCATCCGTTGAAGCCACGGGCGCGGCTCTTTTGCAAACAGCTACCGCCGCTATCGCCGCGATCCAGCCACCCACGGTGACCGCTACCGTAACCCCGGCTGCTACCGCGCCGGCTGCAACCCCCGCCGCGTCGTAATGGGTGCCTTCCTTAGCGCTATAGCGAGTGGTCTTAAAATCGCCGCTATAGCGCTGGGTTGGCTTAAGCAAAACTCCGACCAAAACGTTGGAAAACAGCTTCAAGCCGCCGCTGACGACGACGCCACTATCAAGGAGGCGAGCGATGCTCAAAAAACCGATAGTTCTGTTGCTGGTGTGTCTGGCAGCGAGCTTGACGATGAGTTGCGTGCAAGCACCGAACGCTAAAGCGGATGCCTGCACGTGGGACAGCTTAGATGTGCCCGATAGCGAATTCGAAACTAGATGGACGGACCGCGAGAAGAGGTGGGCACTTTCCCACAATTTAAACGTTAAACAATTCTGCCCTTAAACATACAGCGGCCCGCCTTCTTTTGAACGGCGGGCCGAACTGTGTTCGGAGCTAGAAGAAAATAGACCCTACGCCAACAACAACCCAAAATCCAAATGCCAACCATACCGCACCAGAAATACTACGCAAGTCGGGCTCGGGCCACGGTTCAGGTATGTGTGCTGCTGAATCTAGTTTTCCACGAGTAATGTCGCGGCGCATGACTTCGGGGTAAACGAAAGGAAGTTCTTCTTGGGCGGTCATCTGTGTCATGGCGATCTCCTGTCTCTCTGGAAATTGGCATTAAACTATGATGATATACACTTTGTCAACTGCTACTTATATGGTTTACGGGTAGTTTACGAATGGAAGGAGCCAATTCGTAAACTTCTTTCCATTCTTGGGTAGAAAATTTAACCCCAAACAATATAGCCTGTGTTAGTATGTCCAAAATTTTAGCCGGGCGCCCGTCTAACTCCCAACAACATGCATGCCTTTCATAAGCGTACGTGGCAGTGCTTGGCGAAGATTTTCCGGACCACTGCACTCTAGATGGACCTAAATGTTTAATCGCCCGCAATAATACTGTTCTATTACACAAAATAGACTCGTATACGGAGGAAGGACAGTTATATAGGTTGGCCATTCTACGCGCTCCTTTTCGCCCCATCAACTATTCGTTCCACGATGTCCTGCTTTTTTTGAAGCGCTTCGATAACTTTGACATCGATAGGCGAAGACACGAAATCCACATAAACCACGCCCCTGTCTTGCCCGTGGCGGTGATTGCGGTCCTCGGATTGCATTCGATTTCCCAAATTGAAATCGTTTTCGTAGTATACGGACGTGGAGCACTTGTACTCACCGTCGCCGCCTAAAAAAGTGTGCCCCGTACCACCAACTGAAGTTTGGGTAACCAATACCCGATTTCCCCCGTTGCAGTTGAACAACGACTTTTCAGCAGTTATTTCGGTGTCCTTCATGCCGCCCACGAGACGAGAGCAGCCATATCCTGCCAACGCTTGTAACAGCATCTCGGCGGAATAGCGGTGTTTACAGAACACGATGACTTTACCGGGCGCGGCGTCAATAGCTTCTTTGACAGCTAAAATCCTAGGGTTCTTGGCGGGTGCCACCAACTCTACTACCTTGCCATCGTCGTACATAAGGAAGCCGGCCGCAATCTGTTGAAGTTTAAGCAGCTGCGTAACCACAAGATTTACCGACACCTCATCGGTTTGCCAATTTTCTTGCTGCTCAAGTTCATTTAAAAGAACGATAAAATCTTCTTGCATACTGCGGTACGCTTGCAGTTGATTAGCCGATAGTTCTACCTTGATCGGATGCGGATGGATTTTTTCTGGCAAATCAAGCCAGTCTTTTTTGAGAGCCCTGAACACAAATCCTTCATACAGTTTGCGCAATTCTTCTTCGTTTTTGGTGTCAACGATCTTCTTGCCCATGAAACCGCCCCGCTCCGTGTACCGATTGCGGAAGGCATGGGGCTTTAGACGCGTGGCGCCAATGAAATTAAGCTGGGGCCACAAGTCCATAACCGTATCCGTCATAGGGGTCCCAGTAAGAAGTCGGTGGCGAACAAATTCGTTGCGAAGACTCAGAACCGCTTTAGACGTGTTGCCGCTCGGGTTTTTAATTTTTTGGCTCTCATCTAAATAGGCACCCAACCGCATGCTGCGGGCCATTTTAAGCGCGATGTCGTACCCATCGTACAACAGGGCATCATAGTTCATAGCTAAAATGAATGGGGGTTTAGCGGGCAGGTTGGGGTACATAAAATGCGGTATTCTTACCCCCCATTTTTTAGCTTCACCATACTCACCACACCAATTGCTTTTTAACGAATTTGGGCATAATACAAGAGCAGCCTCCATACGATCATCTGCTATTTGGTCTACCATGTCGTTTAAAGCAACCGCAGTTTTTCCCATGCCTTGCTCCATCCACCACGCGAAACTGCGCTTACCGCTGGCCAATGACAGGGCTTTTGTTTGGACCGAGTGGGGGGTACCGTTAAGGTGCCACACTTTCCGCCTCCGGTTCGTCGTGGGGCCATTCGGGAGACGACGTACACGTGTGGTCTATGACCCGGTTGAGAAGATTGCTAAGATCCATATATCGGGTAACGTCTTGAACTAAATCCTTGATGGCTCGGTTGAGGTCCAAACGAACATTTTCTAAAATTGGCCTAGCTACCAACTTGTTGCCCATTTGGTACTCAGTAGCCATGAACATGCATGCGTCAAATATGTCGGCTACTTTTACTACTCTGTCGGCCAAAGCGTTGCCTACAAACACTCCCTCACCACCCAAATAGCGCTCGTGAATTCTACGTTCAAATGCTTTTAGCTTAGCTTTGTCGCATATATTGCGCTTAGATGGCCCCGGTATGTCACTGGTTCCCAGTTCGCTTTGATCATGCCAGATGGCTCGTGTTATACACGCCAGCGTCGTATGGTCATCAAGCGCCAACCACTTGCACAGTTGGGAAGTGTACAACACCACGAAATAACTGTGGCCGTCGACATACTGGCGGTTTATGGTGCGAGCAATCGTCCATCGTGGGACAAAGGCTATAGTGCGCTGTTCCTGACTAAACATTTATTTCACCGCTGCCTTCCGCATTGCAGTACTGGCGATGATCAGCGCCATGTTGGCAGTATCTGCAGACTCTTCCATGATCCATGCTATGTTGGTGGAAGGAATAGCCTCTACCAATTCTTTCACTTCTCCATGTAAGAGTTTTAAAGCTTTATCGAGATCCACATCGCGCCAATGGCCCTTTTTAATGTTTTTGTACAATTTCCACACCATTAGATCCACGAACGCCTTAACATCTGCTGCGTACTCTTCGGTGCCAGGAAGGAGATTAATCGTGAGGGTGGGCGTACTATCAGTAATTCTAAACTTTTCACCATTGGATGATACCTGTACCTCCGTGTTTATCGCTAAACACCCGCCCCAATGTAAAGATACTCCGCCACTAATTTTATCACATCCGCATATAGGACATGGAACTCCTACGTACACCTCCGCTGTAGCCAGGGGGGTAGCGAGGGTAGCGTCCGGACATGTGTCCCTATGCACAGGATTTTCCACCCCCATATCACACCCACAGTGACGGCAAGGGTAAGCAGCGGGTCTTTTGCACCATATCTGGTGGTTGGGCTTCGGAGTATAGCAGTTTAGGCACCTCTCTGTTAAAAAGGTAGTTACATCGCTAAACTTGCAATTTAACGCATGAGAAGCTGTCCCATTTGGTTGGGTGACTGCATTACACTCTGGACAGACCATACCGGGCAAGTAACCTTTTTCTTCGTACAGGGATTTTGTCATTTGTTAGACTCCAACCATGCCACGACAACATCGATATCGTCGGTTACGTCTTCTATATTGGGTCCCACGCTGAACAAGCGTTGCGGTTTAAGCCCTAAACTAGCTTCTATATTCGCCATGCGGTTTATCTGCCGGAAAAATTCTCCCGTGCCGCTTAAATAATCCACGAATGTCAAAGCTACAATGGACGGTCGGTTGAGACCCAACGCGTCGCGGTATTGTTGATCCGACCAGGAGGCGATACGGCGAACTCGTTTGGTGACGGTGGTCTTCTCCGGCGTGACGCCGGGCAGATCACGTTCCCAACTGAGTTCGATAGAATCGGGGTAAAAGGGTCCCGAGTTACCCAACTCCAGACCCGAATCGCGGTCTATGATATTGCCCACCCGAATGGGCTTGGTGCGGATGACCATACACACTTCGCCGAGGAATGAAGGATGAATACCCGCGTCCGACATGCCGGAAGTCACATAACAATCACGGGATGTACATGTCGGATATGACAGACCGTGATTGATGCTAAGCCCGGTACCCTGAGGCACCTCCAGCACCGCAGTACCCCCGTTTAGTAGCAATTGGTTGAGGTCCATTTTGCTTACCATGTGTGCCAAAGAAGGCTGCGCGCCGGCCAGAGAGGCACTGCGAGATATCTTCGCGGCCAGGGCAGCTCCCACCCCTTTCTGGGTACTCCCTAGCCTCGTCGCCGCCGAGGAAGGGGCACGCTCCGCCTCCCTGTGCTCAGGCAGGATCACCGCAGCACGCGGATGGATAGTCACGCGTTTCGGGTCGACATGGCACGCGGCCAATTCATCGAACAGCGCGTCTATCTCGATGATGGCGCCCGCATTGATATAAGCGGAGGCCTCTTCGCGCTCCACAGCATGAGTGGGGAGGTGAAAGCAAACGTAAAAAGTGCCGTCTTGTTTTTTTGTGGAATGCCCAGCCTGCGCGCCCGCCCCGCTTGTAGCTGTGTCTAGAGGTATTTCAGTAGATTTGGAAGCCAAATACGCTGAAATACTTCCTTTAGCTTCCGAACCGAAACCCCCGCCAACCAAAACAGCAACTTTACCGGACCGTATCCAACTGTTCATGTTTTTTCTCCAACGTGTGCGGGCATGGCCCGAAAGCATGTTTAGCAAAGTTGCCAATCATACGGTAAATTTCACGGGGCAACTCCTTTTTGTGTGTACGGCGCTACAGCATCCGGGTATTTCTCCACGACTTCTGCGGCCTTTTTATTAAGTTCCGTCAACCAACCAGACTTGACGGCGGGCGGCCGATCGTCCTCCAACATGTCGTTAATCATGGCGTCGCGTAGCACGAACAACGAAGAAATGGCTTTTGTAACGTGGGATATACCGCTGTCGGGGTCAGTATCTTCGCCTTCCCACCACTGCATCAAATGGCGCATGGTCGCGTCGTAATAGACGGAAGCCGCTACACCTGAGACACGATAGTTGTGCCTACCGTATTTTCTTGCGCCTTCCAACATAGCTAGCCCCACTTCCAGGGCCACGGGAGATGAAATGCAAGACAACGGAACTTTTTTGATGCCCACGAGGTCCTTAGGATTGGTGTCTTTTTTCGTGCCTATGGGCATGTCGCATACTATGCCGCACGCCGGGCATTTAGTGCCCCGCCTTACTCCCTGACAATCGCACACAGGGCAGAGATGCTGCGTTGCGTCGACGCCTATACCAACGTAATTTGACTGCAGATTTTGCGGATCGGCCATTTTTCACCTCTATTGCGAGTGAGGGCGAACATATCGACATCCTCACGAGTCACTGATACTATTTCTGGATCTTGCCCGACCAGTATTTTGTAGAACGGCGGGTTGCGATCGTTCGTCGGAGCTAAAATGAGGCACCAACCGGCGAAGGCGCCCGCTTTCTGGAGATCGCGCAGTGTGCGCCGCTGCAACACTTCTAATTCCACCTTTATGGGCGTCGTGGGCCGCACAGGCAAAACGGCGCGCTTGCATTCTATTATTCTGGTGCACTGACCAGGAAGTTGGATTAAAAGATCAAGGACGCCAATGGTAAACCGGTTGGACAACTTGAGGCCATAGCCGCCCTCGGCCTCGGCGGCATGGATAAGGTCTGTTTGAAGTGCAGTCTCGTGTTTCAAGATGAAACTCCTTCTACAGGGCGGTTGGCGAGAAGAGCCTCCGCCACGGTATACATTTCGTTGTCGGTCATGCGACCACGAAAAGAGTTTATACAAAAAAGAACAATGCGGACATTGCCAATCGTGTAACCCTTTTTATAGTCCAAACGATCCATTGATGGGGACGACCATGAATGGACGCCCTTCTGCGTTCCTTCGTCGGAGTAGAACGGTATACCCGTCAAAGCACAACAATAATTTTGCAATTCAAAGACCAACTTAATGTCGGGCCAGTCTAATTCGAAGACCTTGCCGTCTTTAATTTTTGTGCGCTTACTAGCGTGAAACCAATAACGAAATTTGTTGTTTTGTCTCCAACCGCGAGTATATAATATAGCCTTTGCGGGGTCTAACAGGTATTGGCGTTTATTCCTTTCAGCTATCTTGTCAGTATTGGACTCTCGGTACTCTTTTTGTTGTGCCCGGCGCCTATCAGCGTTGGCTATCTGATAGGCATGAATATTTCCCTTTATACATTCCCTACACTGCGCTGTGAGACGATCCCTACCGCCGCCCGACTTCTTATAGAATTCAGTTTTAGGTTTTGCAGTGTTGCACTTAGTACATGTCTTCTCAGTCATTTCACAGACTGCCAATCGTCGTCACCAAAAGTGGCGACAGCCCAGTTGTAACCTTCTTTAGCATCTACTAAGACGGGAACTCGAATGTGCATTTTGTCTTCCGGTCCAAAAGACTGCATAATGTGAATGCACTCGCTATACACTTTTCGGTCGTGTTCTTCGAACTGTATATCGAAGGCATCATGGATAGTCGTGAGAAGTTCCACCGTGCTGTTTTCAGAATCTAAGTACTCACTGATTTCTACCATTTTTAGTTTTATCATTTCTGCGTTGTTCGTCTGCAGAATGCGATTAAGACCTTTATAATCGAAGCGCACATCATCTAATCGCATACGACGCCCCAGCATGGACACCAAATAGCCACGAGACCGATACACTGCGGAAGTTTCTCTTTGTAAGGGGCGAAGTTCGGGTAGCCCTTTAAAGTAATCTTCGTATACTTTTAGAGCTTCGGCTTCAGTCTTTCCCCTCTCCCCTAATTCTTTCACTATTTTAGCTTTACCGGCCCCAGTAATCTGCGCTTGGTTGATACGTTTTCCGGAGTCGCGGTCAATGCCAGCGGCTTTAGCTACAGATGAATGGGCATCAACAGGGGGGTCTTGCCTATACCCCCACGCTAGCACGTTGTCTGGGTTTATCCTACACATAAAGTGTGCAAGCAAGCGCGGCTCTGCTTGGGAATAATCTACGGAAGCCCAAATCTTGCCTTCATCGGGTATGAGTATGGAACGAAGTAGCCTTCCAGTAACCGGTTTTCTTTTTGCAAACTGCTGCGAATTGGGCTCGGAACTTGAGAACCGCCCGGTTATAGTTCCTCTTTGATCGTCACGCGACTGGTTATACCAAGGCCTGATCCTATGACCGTGCAAATGCTTTTCCTTCATAGGCAACAAGAAAGAGTCCACCATAGTGCTGAACTCTCGAACAGCTACTACTTTTTTGCCCAACTCGTTCTGTTTTAGATATGCCTCGGTGAAGGAAGCGTTACCTTTTTCCGTCTTTGGGTAGTCTGTATAACCGTTGTCATCGAACAATTTTTTAAGTTGTGCAGGGGAGCGGATGTTAAGGCCAGAGGGTAGGGCATTTAGAGCCGAATCTCTCTTCTGCTGACAAATGCGCAATACTTCTTCTAATCTTTCCTCGTCCACCCTAATACCACGCCATATCATTTCGTGTACAGGGCGCAAGCAGCGGCATTCAATGTCCCATACTGCTGGGTTTTTGTACTCTTCTTCAATTACCCGACGTTGAGCCTCGCGCAATACCCAAGTAGATGTGCCATCGCCCGCTGCGTAATCGTGCACTACGAAGTCCTCAGCGTTGGTGCGCCAATAGTGTGCCATAGATCTTGGTGTAGGCTCACACCCAAATTTGGAGGCTATGAACTCATATAGCGGGCCGCCCTTTTTACCCGGCACGCCCATTGCTTCGCAGCACGCTTCGAGAGCGAACGATCTAGAGTGTTCGTTTATCAAGCTTTGGTTTAATTGGGTATCCTCCCAGCGCCCCGCTATTTGCACCCCGTGTTTTCTAGAGTGCCACGCGTCAAACTGGATATTATGGGCCAGTGTGTGATGGTTGGGGTTAGATAAAATAATTGCTATTTCGCGTTCTACTGGGTGCAACGAACCATCCCACCCGTCTGCGGTTTGTGGTACGGTGCACCCTGGCAGGTTGCCACCTGCCGCATGGCGCACGGGTATGTAAAAAGAATCTATAGGGTTGTCGGACGTGGTAAACACCCACCCTACGATGTGGCTTTTCCACCGATCTATGCCAGATGTCTCCACATCCAACACGCGCATTTTTGATCCGCGCAGCGCGTTGAGCGCCATAGTCACCGTATCGGAAGTGTTACACAGCAACGGGGTTCTCCTGCCAGTCGATCCAATGAACTTCCGGATGACCACGATGTGTGTCGTCCCATATGTACCATGCATAATCCTGGACAGGCTTATCCTCCCCAGTATATCCTGGGCGCCGTTCGTTCAAACGGCGTGAGAAAATGTAAACGCGGGCAGGCGGTCTTTCGCGGTACAGAACCCCACGGCGCTGCCCAGCCAGTACACCAACACGACCGAAAAGAGCAAACTTCCGATAGCCGAGGGCAATAGCCTTAGCTAAAAATTTGTCCCACAATTTGAACGGCGGATTGGTAACCATGCAGTCATATACACGGGCATGTCGTTTAAGGAAGTCTATCCCGTATATTCCGTACCCGTGGTCATATAGATCGTGATTGAGGGTCTTGTATCCAAACTCTTGCATAACTTTAGAAATGGCTCCGTCGCCACAAGCGGGCTCTTCCACCACGTAGCTCGGAAACCGCTCTCTCACGAGAAGCGACACTATAGCCTCTCGCGACGTAGGGTTGAACCCGTTAGGGCTTTCGTTCTCAGGATCGCGGGCTATACCCGACTTTCTATGGCTTTGAGCTACCATCTTTTAAACCCCCAACTTACGCTCGATGCGCTTCAAAATTCCCCACTGAGCTGGCGTCATCACGATTTCCGCGCCGCCTTCTTCGTAGCGCGTCTGTTGGTCAGCGACAAAGCCGATCTCCCATTCAGAGAGACGCGAAGGGGTCTCCTCGGCCGCCTCCAAGATGCGCTCCAGACGCAATTGGTCGTCCATATCAAGAGCCATATCTTACCCTTTCGTTTTATTTGAATAGCGGGTAAAGTCGTAATGTGGAGACATAGGCATGGGGCAAGACCCCTTACACTGGGACCGATCATCCCCATTTTTAGCTTTACGTTTGGGGCAAGTTGTCACTATTTACTCCTATCATATGGTGTGGTGGGCGGGGAGGGACTCGAACCCACAACCAGACCGTTATGAGCGGCCGGCTCTAACCATTGAGCTACCCGCCCCTTTTCTTGTGAACCCGGAAGGACTCGAACCTTCGTAATCCCGGCGCCGGGTGCCTAGCCGCTCGACCACAGGTCCACAAGAAAAGGGGCTCGTGTTACCGAGCCCCACGCCGTTAAAAATCACCACCGCCATCACCCACGGCGTCTTTGCCGGCTTCGGTGGGCATATCGTCATCGGCAAGGCCATCGATATCCTTAATTTGGACGCCGTTGGCCTTGAAGTTCTCGTACATAGATTTGTACAGGTTGAACTCTTCCTCGTCCTGCACAAACCCCTTGCTAGTGAATGCGTAGTTCCAGAACTTATCGCCGGCTTTGTTTTGATCCTGAACCGGTCCGATCTCGAAAATCCGTCCATAGCTGGGCGCTTGCGTCATTTGTAGCTTGCCAGCAAAGCGGCGAGCTACCTTGATGCTAGAACGTTGCAGCGTGATGACGGCCGGCGACAGTTCGGGGTATTCCTTGATGAACGCTACGATATTGAACATGCGTGTAGCGGCCGGCTGCGAATTGGGGTCCTCGGGGTCATAGGTACCCCATTGATCAAGGCGCGAAGCCGCCACGGTAGGAGCCAACTTCCAACGAGCATTTTTGGTGCCCTTGTTGATTTTGACATCGAACTCACCAGCTCCAGGATTCCAGTGAATGCCGTCCTCGGCGCGGGCCAGGATACCGCCGCCGCTCTCGCGAGGTTGCCAGAGAATGAACATTTTCCAAATGTACAGTGGTACGATGGTCAGTTTGTCCCCGAGGTCCATTTCGGCGACGTTATGGAAAAAGTGACCTTGTTTCGCGTCGTCGAACTCCATTAGCTCGGGACTGATTCCCTGAAGAAGCTTGATTCTCGGAATTTCAATGTCGGAGGCGTTTAGCCCCTCCATTCCTTGACCGGTGAGCCCTTGCATGAAGGACGGTGCGGCGGGAAGTCCACCCGTGCTCGTGGTAACGGGAAGGGTTTCTTCTTTTGGTTTAGCGGCCATGTTGTACTTGCTCCTATCGATTAACCGATAAATAATTGGTATAGGGTATCGGTACCCCCTATTTCTTCGCCTTGACGGCGGTTACCGAAGTATTGCTCAGTACCTCCACCTTAAATAGTTCGGCGGGCAATTCAGTACCTTCGGTCTCCATCATGTGTTTGGCTGTAGCCGATAGTGTACTGGCATTAACTTGTTCTACAATCAAGTCACCGAGTTCGTTTTCGCGCAACCACACAAAACCGCGTGGTTTGTCAATGATCGAGGCGCGGACGGTCTGCGAGATGGTCACTCGGTAGCCGTCATCAGAAGTCCAAGTCTTAGTTCCTTCAATATCAAACTTTTCCGGGACCAACTTATATTGCATGCGCGTCTTTATCGCGCCTAGTTTTTTACAAATGTCTTCCAACGAATCATCGATCGCTTTAATCCGGACGTACGCCCGAGCAGCCACGGGGGCTGAGCAGGGAGAGAGTTCATCTACGAGGAGCGAAAGGCGCTGCACTCCGTCATCGAGGTTTTTAACCACACCCTCAAACCACTCCTGCATTATCAAGGCTCGTTTGGACATTTCGAGGTCGGTGTTTTCCAAAATTTACTCCTATCATCAAAATGGTGCAATAAATTTGACAGTTACGGCATAATAACCGCCTTGCAACCTGTCCCATTTTAGCATGCGGTACCCGGTTTTGCCATCAGCCATGAGCAACGCAGTAAGGATAGAGGTCACGATAGAAATGTTAACTGGGTCACCGGAAGGCACTAAAAAATCCGAGGCTGCATTGAAGGTAGATAGGACTTCAAGCGCACGGCGGGAATTTCTGGGTACGGTTTCAGTTGAATTATCCGGAAAAACAGAGGAATTGAAAATAGACACGGTTTTACTGGCGTAATAAATCAACGGTGAAAAGTCGAATGTCGTAGAAGACTGCACGAGGAAGGCTGTACCTTGTGTCTCGCGCAGTCTCTCGCTGTCTCGCGCCATTGGTGTTAACTCCTATCATAAAAAGGTGTTTAGTGGACCAGCGTACCGCCCTTCTTGATGATCTGGCGCAACGCATTGCCCAAACACATCCGGCGATGCCCCTCCTTAAGTCTGGCCCAAACAGTATCCCACCGATCCTTCAAGTTGTTCTTTTCGGCTATGTGGGCGAGATCGGCGTCGGTTTTGCCACGCAGCAAGGTAGCAACTTCGTCACCACAATCGACGGACGGACGGCCCGAGGCGGTGCGCGTTTCTTTGGTTACCGTATAGCGTTGGCGGTCTTCCGCAGTAATCATGTATACTCTCCTAAATGCGCGGGGCAGTAATGCCACAGCAGAAAAGAGCATTAAACACTAAAAAGTGTTTAGCGTCAACGTAACGCAGGGAAATCAAAGCGTAGTTTCGCCAATAAACACTTTTTCTTTACGGCGTACTCGGGCGCGCAACATATTGCCTACACACATACGAATGTGACCAGGGTTGAGGCCGCGAAAACGAGCTTCGTCTATTTCGTTAGCCACACAAATAATGGAAAGGCGCTCGATGCTCACCCTACCATCTACATAAATATATGCGCGCAGCGCTTTGGCTAGAGCATCGTTTACATCCCCCGTGCCGATTATGTCATAGCGTATTCTGTAGTCGAGCTTCACGATACCCGACATCGGTTTCTTAGTCGGCCGCTCTGCTACGGGAAACACGGTTACTATACCCGAAGAGTTGGAAGATACGCGCACTTTCTTTTCGACCGCTAGAGCGTTTACGGCCTCCGTAGCGGCATCGATAGTACAGCCGATATCGGCACGTACCTCAGACAGTGAAATTCCTTCCGAGGCTAAGGACACTGTATCTAAGACCCGGTGCACGAAATCCACGTTAAGCATTTTCATTACCTCTCCCGTCTATTAGAAACGGCTTCGCGAAAAGCTTATAAGGTTTAATTGTCAAACCAAAATACGATGCGCACGTCATTGTGTTCGCCGAGCGACCATAGACGAGGAAGGCACTCTCCTAAAAATTCGGAAGACGACACGTAATAGGGGGTCTGCCACGTGGAGTCTACGTAGTGGTGAGCGAAACGTTCTTCCACGGCCCTTTTAATTAATAGCCAATTCCACATATCCCCCAATTCGGAACGAATAGAGGACAAATTGGCGTCCATTTTTTCTGAAGAGATGCGTATTATACCTCCTCCACCTGCTGAAGTACCCCAGTTCACGGGAAGAGCGCCGGGACAGTACGACTGACGGCAGCGCCATGCAGTATATTCCGTAGCGGACATACACCCATATTTGATAGCGGTCTGTGTCCAATCGAATTTCAAAAGCTCCGCTACGGTAAAATAACTGTGAGAATGACCACTGTCGCCCCACTCGTCAGATTCTTGAGCAACAGCGTCGGTAATGTCTTCGGGCAAACCCCGAGGCATGGCTATAGGCACAAACCCCTCCCCGGTCTTGATGCCCGCGAAACCGTATCCGTTGCGTACACAAGCAAGAATGGAAAAAAGGTCATAGTTGCGCCCGGAATAAAAGTCCCCCGGTACATGCTGCCATAGACCATCTACTTTCTTTTCGACGAACAGATGAATATCGCAACCCATTTTTGTTTACTCCTATCCAAATATCAGAGTTGCCTCTGTTTGTTAAGTGTGTCAAAGCAATAGCATATAGTCACGTAGCTCTTAATCTAGCGTTCAGGTAAGCCTCCATTACGTCCGCCACGGTGCGCAAGTTGAACGCTTTGTCTAAAGACGCGCTTATGGCAGAAGAAGCAGTGTCCTGGGAAAACTCTCCCTCTCCCACATGTCCAACTGCAGCGTCCCCCTCAGCATCGGCTATTTCAGCCCTTCTTCGCATGTGGATGACGGCCCTAGCTAGATGCTCTGGCGTCATCTCAGCCCACTTCATTTTAACCCCATCTCTGGTCTTCCACGAGAAACCACCACAGTGGGTGAGGATATCCGAAGCCATCAGCCTATACCCCCTAACCAAGGAACCAAAACAACGGCCGAAACTACTTTCTTTCGTGGCCTGCCACGCTTGGCATATGAAATTATAGTTATCCCTTCTCGCTTTTTAATACGATGAAACGTAGCAGAAACGGCGCCCGAAGTTATCCCTAACTCTTTAGCTATTTCCGCTTTAGATAAGCCGATACAGCGCAGAACGATACATGCTTCCATGAGTTCGCGGTGTTTGCGCATCATGCGGCCTCCTTCTGTTTTTCGTCGTCCCAAAAAACGGCTGGCACGAAATAAAGTTCGCCCATCGAGCGTGTGAAAGCTACATACGCCAGATTGCGCTCCTGAGCCTTCTGCGCGTCGGTTTTCGAATATTTGGACGGGCACAACATGTCGTGGTTCAACAAAAAAACTCGCTTCCACTCGCGTCCTTTGCTCCGGTGGTACGTGCACAGCACTACTCGATCAGTGACTTTCTCTCCGAATATACTATCGATGAACTCGACCACATCGTCTACAGTATGCTTGTTGTTCCTTTCGCACTCCGCGATTATGAACTGGAGGCTCTCGACACGATCACGCAGGGCTTCAATCTTCTGCTCGTCGTTGCCCTTTTCGCGGATTTTTGCCATCTCGCGTGCAAAGTACGTCTCCAGCCGCTCGGACAGCACTGCGGTGGTTTTAGCTTTCCATTTGCGGACGATGGCCACCAACCCCTTGCCTATGTCCTTGCCCTCGACCTTGCATGGTACGCGGCGACGAATCAAGCCATAAGCCAGCTTGACCAAGGGGGCCGTATTACGGCACAGGATCGCATCGCCGGCACTGAGATCAGGGGGAAGAGTGTCTAGATCAGCGACGACCCCCTCCGGAGCGTCCGGATGAGAAGTGAAGTCAGGTACCAACGTTTGGGCCAGTGCTACCACCGACTTGGGGCAACGGCGGGTAACGTCGAGCGGATATACGTCCGCCTTCCACTCTTCTACGAACAGATCGAAGCTATCGCTATCGGCGCCCGAGAACGCATAAATTGCCTGCTTGTCATCACCGACTATGGCGATGCGGCCAGTAACGGGTTTAACGAACATGCGCAGCAGAGCGCGGCGAGCCCGAGACAGATCCTGAGCCTCGTCCACGAACAGCACGTCTTTGGTGAACTTGACGCGGATCTTGAAGACCAGCGGCATCAGCACCATGTCGTCGAAATCTACTTGGGTAGTGTCCTTAAGGGACAGATTGTACACGTACTTCGCCGCTGCGATCACGTCATATAGGTCATCAGGGTCCTCAAAATCGTCGAGTTCATAAAGTTCCGCCAACTGTACCCAAGCGTCGGTATCGTCGATACGCAGATCGTAGAAAGCGCCGAACCCCGCTATTTTGGCTTTGGATACGAGAGTGGCTATAGCTTCTCCGTGCAGTGCACAAGTAACCGAAAAGGGGCTAGCAACGGTGGCAGCATGCCGAACGATATCCGACACTTTGTTCTTATTTATATCGTCGCGGGTCAACTTGAACCGGAAGCGCAGCAAACCAAACCCCATGCCGTGCGCGGTCTCCGCGCTGCACAAGCGCCAATCTATACCCAGCGCCTGAAGCTTAGCTTTAACTTCGTCCTTAATTTCCGTATTGTAGGCGGCGACGCCGAGTTCGGCGCGGGGAAACTTTTCGAGGTACGCCACCACGGCGCGCAGAATGGTGAAAGTCTTGCCGCAGCCAGCGCGGGCGCGCAGCGCGAGATGGGATGTAGTGTTGAGCAGAGCGTTCACGAAGTCCGACTGCTGCGGAGAGAGTTGAATGACGTTGGCCATGGCTCAGACCTCCGACCGGATGTTGCGGGCTTCGAGGCCAGTGCGGTAGGTGAAGTTGATAGCTGCGATATAGAAGGAACGCGAAAGGCAAGAGCTAAGGATGGCGCGGCCAACGCAGTAATGAGGACGGCGATTAGCGTATTGGATCTTCATTGTCTGGGCACTCCCGAGTAGGACAAGGCCGATTGGCCGGTAGAAAAACTAAATCATGCTTTAGTATACTTTGTCAATAGCTGTCAATACGAGTTCCAACAATACCCGAACTTGAAAGCGTTTTCGAGTTGGTTAAATTTTGGATCTACGTCTTTAAATGCTTGACGAATGCGTTTAACCGTGGTACGGACATTCGTTTCAAATCCTCTTTCATCGCCTGCAATAAACCCTGGGCTTTGAACCACATCATAAATAGCTCGATACGAAAATTGCACGCCAGGAGAAGCGGACAGCATATCTACCACGCGATACTGGGTGACGGTTAGAGCGACCGGAGACTGTTTCCATGTGGTTCGATTTTCTCCCGCCATCAGCGTCAGATCTCCTCTAATTATTGGCACACCCTGGTAACTAGGCGATTTAAACACCACACTAAGACCCTGAGAGGCCAACGTGTCCATGATACCCTGACCACTTAAACCAGACAGTTTAGGAACGATTTCGTTCAATACGTCTACGACAGTTTTAGTAGATGCCATGGCGCTTGTTCTCCTTTTCTCTGTCCGACTGACACGGTGTGCAGCGCGGGCGTTTTTCTTGAATGCGTAATTCAGGCAGAGGGTCCGCGCAGTCTATGCAGGTCACGCCGTCCCATCCTTCTATATCGGCTAATTGCTCTGAGGCACGAACGGCCGCAACGCGGGCGATACCGTTGCGGCGAAGTTGCTCGTCCATTTCGGCCGCCACTTCGAAATCCCGGTCGGAAAGATAGCCGCTCATTCGTAATTTTCCCGTTTACTGGTGGCGGGGTCGTACAAATCCATCCAGCCTATGCAATCTCGGTAATCGAGATCCCCAGCTTGTACCGCGTCTTGTTGGGTATCCGTCATTTTTATACCGGGACAATCAGTGGGCAAGGATGCCTCAGCCCCACCGCAAACAGTGCATGAAGACAATCCGCCTTCACAATAGAAGCAACCCTCGCAATACGGGCCACAGTGATACAATACGTGTTCAGTCATTCTAGGCTCTCCACCATCAGTCGAATAGTTTCCTTGTCGTCCATCTCGCGCAAAAGCGCGGCATCCCATTTCACGGGATCGCGCACCCGGTCCACCGCGTCGCGTATCAGGGCGGAAATGACGGACGGCTCCAATGCGTCCAACTCCCAACAGGAGTAACCGTGCTGGGCGATGTAATCCGTAGCGCGACTGTCCGTCATTTTGGTAGGGTTAGGCGGGGGCCTGTACTGCTCGACCTGATTGTAATTGAGGGCTAAGCGCACCACCTGGACCTGGACGCCGGCAAACATGGACAAACGGTCCGCGTTGTCCCGCGTCATGTCGATGCCGGAAGGGTCGTGGTCACCGAGGTGGAAGATTATGGGACGCTGGCCGCGCTGAAAATAGTCGGCCATGCGTTGCCCGGCGCGCCATTGTTCGGATTGAGAATTATATCCGCGACAGGCAAAGAAATCGACGCGCAGTTCGTTGCAAATGCCGGCGATCACACCGACAAGGGCATCTTTCTCAATCCACACTTCGGGCCGAATAGGCTGGTTTTCCCACAGATCGCGGCGATATGCCGCCGCTGCCGCCTCCAAGGGCTCGTGAATGCTATTGAAGGTCTGCAGCCCCCTGAGGTACCGAGTACGGTCTTCGATCGCGCCCCAACTCACGAGGCCAGCAAGACGGGCATCGGAGAGGATGCTACCGAGGCGCTTGTACTCAGAGTCCTTATTCGCGAGGATGTTCCGGGTCACCATCTGATAGTATAGTTGGCGAAGCGTGAGCGACAACCCCTGGGCTTCGTAGGACTCGATGATAGCGTTGGACACCGCAATCAGCTTAAGATGCTCGTCCTTAAATTCCTTCGGGACGTAGCAGATACGGGAAGATTCGCTCATTTCGCACCATCCGGTTTAGGTGCCCAATGTGAAGGAAAGCCTTCCCCGTAATTGTTGTTCTTGCACAGAATACAGGGGTACTCCTTAACGTCAATGCTAAAATGCGCGCAATCGACACACCCCTGTGCACTCCTCGCCGCAGTAAGTTCCGCATGACGATTGAGTATTGCCGTGTCGTAACCGGCAAAATACGAATCGATCAGATAGTTCGGGTTTTCAATTACATAGTCGAGAAGCTCCCTTTCCGACATGGCGGCGATTTTTAAGTATTCGTCTTCGTCGCCCATTTCGCGCCTCCGATCTTTAGATCCGCGCGGCTCTCGGTCTGGAGATCGAGCCCCACCTTGTCGCCCGCGTCGTGGCCAGCCCACCACGCGCGGTGATCACCTCGATAAGCGCGGCCACCAGAAGAACGGCGCCGTTTGGCGGCCTTTTCCTCTTCGGCTTTACGCTCCTCTTCCTCGCGTCGAGCTTTCTCTGGGTTGGCCGCAGCCCATGCAGTATATTCAGCAGCTTCGGCAGCGCGTTTTGCGGCGGCTTCCGCGTTCTGCTGTTTCCAACGGGCGCTTGTGCCTTCTCCGTAAATATAGTCGTAGTTGGCGTCTTCTTCGGATTTTTGGTAAGATACGAGCGTGATCGCCTGATCTCCAACTGGGCGATCTCCCATGGCTGCGCGGTCCTGTGCCATGGATTTCTTTTCTTCCTCCGAGAGGCGAGCGCGGTGCCGCTCGTTCAAACGCTCCACTATGCGGTGAACGCAGCCCTCGCGGAAAGAAATGCCCCATTTGCCGTACAGCTGTTCGAGATTGTCGCCGCCGAGTTTCTCGCGCAAGGCGCGGTCAATGGCGTCTTCTAGATAAGCAGCCATCGTCTTAGTCGTAGCGACGTTGACTTGGCGGCCCACGATACGGTGCTGCTTTTTCCACACGATATCGCCCTTGACGTAAGTCCTCCCGCGCCTAACTATGGTCTTATCGCGCACGTCCTTGAAAGTCTGAACCCAATGTAAACAGAAATTTATATGGGCTACAGTGCGCCACAGACGCTGTTGATAGTTGTAAAACCCGCCCGTTACCTTTGCCTCTTCGCGCTTGCCGCTCGTACGCCCCTGGGTGCGCTCCACCGCCGCCACGTCGAGATTATAACGGGTCAGCAGTTCCTGCGCCTTGGCCGCCGCTGAGGTAGCCTCGTTTTCGTTGGTGTTCTTCGCCGCAAGGCTGAGCAGTTTGGCGATTTTATCTAGTATCGCGTCCATATTTGGTTCGTCTACCATGACTTATTCGCCTCCTTCAGCAGGCAAAAGGCTGCGAGCATGGTTTATTCGAGAACAAGCAACTTCGATCAGAAATCGATATTCTTTCTGCACCCGTTCATCGTGCTTCTTACTGCTAGCAGCGAGAAACTTTTCAACGCTGCCGATAAAACACCCGCGCGTCACCAAAATTTCACCATCCTCGGCGTTAAAAACGGTCAACGTGCCGTTTTCTGTTCCGACGTTTGAAGCGGTAAATAGCAAACCGTTGTCATAGACCCGCGCGTCGCCATAGACCTGCGCGTCGCCATAGACCCGCGCGTTGCCAGAGATCAACGCGTCGCCATAGACCTGCGCGTC
>Ga0116226_10000589_pt1 | contig 31101 bp, 27 predicted proteins | sample S1TSphfallax_FD_89692 | JGI IMG/M metagenome (GOLD analysis project Ga0116226, IMG submission 89692) | Host-associated microbial communities from peat moss isolated from Minnesota, USA - S1T2_Fa - Sphagnum fallax MG | ecosystem: Host-associated > Plants > Peat moss > Unclassified | place: USA...
GTCCGCGTCGATCTTGTTTTGAGCGACTTCCCGGAACGATGCGCGCGCCTCATCGACGGCGGCGGTGATCATGGCTTTCTTGCCCGGCATGCGGTCCATCATGACCGAGAAGTCGCCCCGCGCATACGCCTTGACGACATCGACGACTTGCATTTTGACGTCGATATGCGATTTGACCAACTCGTTGATGAGGGTAGCGGCGCGAGAGAGGTTGCCGCTGACGGCGCTCGGGTCGAGGACCTCATCGATCCAGCCATCGCGGTGTTTACGGCCCATTTCTTCAATCGCCTCGACCAAGCAGCGCTCGTTCGTCTCGGCGGCGACAAGCTTCGCTTGCACCTGAGCGAGATTTGCGCGTGTTACCGGGTCGAGATCGTCGCTGAGCCGAGCATCTGCGGCGCTTCCGCGCCCGAGTTCCAGAAGCGCCTCGTTCAGCGCCTCGTTTTGCACGTTACGAAAGCCGAATCGCTGCATGATGGCCATATGGTGATCCTTCCTTGATCGCCGCCTGCGCAAGCTCGAAGTGTTTCCGGACGAAGCGGTGTGCGCTGTTCTTTGTAGCCGGCCGCGAGCCCCTCGCTTCGCGGGCGGATGTTCGCAGGGTCACATTTCTTCGCGCGATTTAGTTCCTGACTTTACGGAATCTTGATACAAGCAGACGCGTTCCGTGGTGAATTCAAGCGAACAGCCGTGCTCGGCAGTAATCGGTACGCAAGCACGGTGCCCGCCGCGCAGCGTCACTGGCCACCTCGGGGACGAAGTCGCGTCGAAGGCGAGGACGCGCCGGCCGTGACAGTGGTAGAACCTGCTAAACGCGGCCTCATCGCCCGCGACGATGCGCTCGATTAGCGCTCGATCGAGATCCTCACTCACGACGGCACGGAGGGCGCGGGTCGTGCACGATGGGGGAAAGGTTCATCTCCTTGGCGCAGGTCCGCCGCGAAAATTGTCAGACGCTTTTGGATTCGTTTGCCGGACGCTTCCAGTCCATGCGTTTGCCGGTTAAACTCTGGTAGACGATCGCCGTAAAGCTGATGCCATCGACGCGGTCGGTCGCGTATTGCCGGTCGAATTCGCGCGTCGGCTTACTGGCTTCGATCTCCTCGAGGCTCTTGCCGGTCGCTACCTGAGCGGCGACGCGGTCGCGCACGGTTTGGATCATGTCGCGATAGGCTTTGAGTTCGCGCTTCGTTGCGATCGGGCCATGACCGGGGACGACCTGAGTCGTATCGTCGATGCGCGCCAGCACCGCGTCGATGACGGGGAGGTAGCCGTTGACGGTACCGTTCGAGCGCATATCGATCAGCGGATAGAGGTTGTTCACGAAGACATCGCCCATGTGCACGACGTTCGCGTTGTGGAAGAACACAATGGTGTCCGTGTCCGTGTGCGAGGGTTGCTTGTAGACGCCCTCGATCTCTTCGCCGTTGAAGTAGAGGGTGATGCGATCGCGGTACGTGAGTGTCGGCCATCCGGCGACCGGAGCCGGCGGGGATGTCGTACCGTCGAGCGCGCTGACGCGGCTCTGGGTCATGCGGAGGCGGCAGTTGTCCTGCCCGATGATGGTCGCGCCGTCCTCATGGAACGCCGCGTTCGCGCCGGTGTGATCGCTGTGGTAATGCGAGCTGATGACATACGTTACGCTGCGTGCGCCGAGTTTTGCGAGCGCTGCTTTCAGCTTCGGGGCGACCTGCGCAAACTCGGTGTCGACGAGCAGCGTGCCATCCGGGCCGATGGAGGCGACGGTGTTGCCTCCGGAGCCATGCAGGAAGTACAGGTGCGGAGCGAGCTCACGGACCTCGATGGTCAGGTGCTCCCAGTCCGTAGAAAAGCCATCGGCAACGCGGGGCGTCTGTGCCGTCGCCATCGATCCACCAGCCAGCAGTACCGCCAGCAAAGACATCACCGCCAGCAAGCACGTCCGCTTCGCCTTCATAAGCACGGTCATCGTTCATCTTTCTCGGTGTAAGTGGGCTCCTGCGCAGGGTTCGCCACGAAACACGGCGTTGCCGTTCTTCGTAGAACGGCCGTGAATCATTTGGAGATCGACGGGATCGCGATGCGCTACCGCGACGTGCAGGCCTTGCACCCGCTCACCCTCCGGCTGGAGCCCGGCATCACCGGCTTGCTCGGACCGAACGGTGCGGGCAAATCGACCCTCATGCGGATCATCGCGACCGTCTCGAAGCCGAGCGCGGGTGCGCTGCGCTGGAACGGCACCGACGTTCGGCGTGCTCCCGACGTGCTGCGTCGCGAACTCGGTTATCTGCCGCAAGACGCGGGCGTCTATCCACAGCTCTCCGCCGAAGAATTTCTACGCTACGTCGCCGCGCTCAAAGGCCTGCCCGCGCGCACGTCGGCGCGGCAGATCGATCGCCTCATCGAACAGCTGAACCTCCAGGGCGCACGCTCACGGCCGCTCGGCGGATTCTCCGGCGGCATGCGACAGCGCGTCGGTATCGCGCAAGCGCTGCTCGGCGATCCGCAACTGATCGTCGTCGACGAGCCGACCGTCGGACTGGATCCCGAGGAACGCGTTCGCTTTCGGGATCTCATCACCGACCTCGGTCGCGAGCGCGTCGTGTTGCTCTCCACGCACATCGTCTCCGACGTTGAAGCCGCGGCGAGCCGTATCGTGATAGTGAGCCATGGACGCATCTGCGCCGACGGCACGCCCGCGGCCGTGATCGGCGGCGACGCGAACCTCGAAGCCGCCTATTTGCGCTACGCCGGCGCCGAACGCGCCGCGTGAGCGCGATCGTGCGAATCGCGCTAGCCGACTGGCAGGCGCGCACGCGCTCGTTTACGTTCGTGCTCGTCGCAGCCTTCGCGCTGCAGCTGGCCTATCTGTTCGCTCCCGACGCTCACGCGAGCTACGTGACGGTGGCCATCGGCGGCGTTCGGGGCATCTACAACGCGCCGTGGATGGGATCGATCATCGCGATCTGCACCTCGATGATCCTGGCATTTATCGGATTCTTTCTCGTGCGCGGATCGCTTACCCGCGACGAGATCGCGGGGTGTGCGGGCATCGTTGCTGCCTCGCCGGTGTCGCGTTTTGCGTTCGTTGCGGGGAAGTGGGGAAGTAACACCGCCATCCTCGTCGTCATCGCGAGCGTGCTCACGGTCGGCGGTGCCTTCATGCAGCAGGTGCGCGGTGAAAACCACGCGTTCGACCTCGCGTCGTATGTCGACCCGATGGTGCTCATGGTGTTTCCGCTCTGCACGCTGGTCGCTGCGTTCGCCGTGCTGTTCGATGCGATCCGCCCGCTGCGCGGCGTGGCGGGCGGCGTGCTGTGGTTCTTCATCGTGAACGGGCTCTTGACGGGGGCACTCATCGGTTGGACGAACGGCCGCTTATCGCCGGTGGCCGATCCGTTCGGAATCGCCCCCTTGATCTCGGCGATGCGAGACGCGGCGCACGCGGCCTTCCCAGGCGTAAATGTGAACGACTTCTCGATCGGCGGCGGCGAGAACACCGACCACCGGACGTTCCTGTGGCACGGCATGCTGTGGACACCGGCGATCGTCGCCGCGCGCGCCGTCTGGCTCGCGATCGCACTCGCGATCGTCGCGATCGCGAGCCTCACCTTCGATCGATTCGCCGGCGCGCACGCAAAAGCGCGCGCAACGTGGCGCCTTCCGGTCGCGCGCATCGTGCCCGATGTCCCGGGCCTCCGGCTGTTGCGAGCCGAACTCGCGGTGCTCGCGGGAGAGAGCGGCTTCTGGTGGACGCTGGCCGCAATCGGCTGCGGTATCGCCGGCTTGTTCGTCCCCGCCTCCGGCATGAACGTCGTCTTGCCGCTTGCCCTCTTCCTACCGCTCCCTCGATACGGATCGCTCGGCACGCGCGATCGCCTCACCGGAGTCGATGCGTTGATCCGTAGCGCAACGCACGCGGTGACGCGCACGATCGGCGCGCGTATCGTCGCGGCAGGGCTCATCGGCTGCGTGCCGCTCGCAGGGACGCTCGTGCGCTATCCGGCGCTCGCGGTGATTCCGTTTGCCGCGGCGGCCCTTGCCATTGCGCTCGGCACCCTTACGGGAACGCCGCGCGTGTTCGAGTGCCTCTATCTCGCCGTCTGGTACTTCGGCGTGCTCAACCACCTGCCGTTCGCCGATCTCCCCGCCGACGCGCTTGCCGCACCCGCCGTGCTCGTCACCGCGGGCCTCGCAACGATTCTCATCGCCGGAGCCGGCACGCGTCTTCGCGCCCTCGGATGAGCGCGCGGCGCGCACGGTTCAGCTTAGTGGCGTAGGCTCAGTAAGCCGATGATGATCTCGCTTGCGATCAGCACGATCACGATGATCTCGAGGAACTCACTGCGGGCGTGCTGCGACTCGTCCTGGAAGACGCGGTAGATTTCGGAGACCGAGCGCAGCTTCGTGTCGATCAGACGCTGCCAGTCGGCGAGACCGAGGCGCCCGGCAACGGCGCGGTACAGTCGCGCGTAATACGCGTCGCCGATGATCTTGAGTGCGTTCGAGGTGCGATCCGTGAGTTCGAGGATGTCGACGAGCAGAAACCGCAGTTGTTCGGCGCGTTTAGCGGACCGGTCGCGCAGGCGGCCTGCGGTGCGACCGGGTTCGAGCGCGTAGATCGCGTCGAGTTCGTCGTCGAGACGCGCGTCGTAGGTTCGGAATTCGACCAGCTGCGAGTTCGCGAATTCGAGAATATCCTCGATCGCCTCGGCCCCCTCGGAGCGATCGTAGACGAACGCCGCGTCCCACTGCACCGCGACGAAGTCGTCGACGTAATAGGACTGCGATTGCCGCAGCGCTTCGGCTTCCTCGCTGGTTACGAGCGGCCGGTCCTCGAAGAGTAAGAGGCGCGCGACTTCGCTTGCGTACGTCGAGGTGAGTTCTTTTGCGCTGACCGGCCGGACGAACCGGTCGACTTCGAGGATGAAGTAATCTTCGAGCAGCGCCGGATGCGGTTCGTCGAGCGCGCTTGCAATCTCGGCGAGCACGTCGTCGAGCACGGCGCGCGCGTTTTGCTCGAGCCGCGGGTTGAGCCGCAAATCGCGGGTGAGCGCGGCGAAGCGCGACCACTCGCCCGCGAACGGAACGCTGATGCGAATCGAGATCACGCCGAAGTCGAAGATCTTCGCGCGCACGGTGGCGCCGAAGTCTTCCAGATCCGGCAGCCGCACGATCAGCGGCGGAACCGGATATTGGATGTAATCCGAAGATGCCTCGCGCCGCAGTTGCAGCGGCGCGCGCGCGACGCCTTCGCCGCGCACGGTGCGAAGCCGCGCGAGATCGATCGTGTCCGCGACGTCGTACACATAGAATGCGCGGAATGCGGCTTTCTCGAGATCGGGAACCGGCGGGCGTTCCATTGCGGCGTCCTTCGCGGCGCCGCACGTTGAAGCCGCCGTCGGCGGCCTCGGGGGGCGGCTAGGCGGGCTGGAGCATCGTGAGGCGGATGCGCTCCACCGCTTCGTCCGGCGTCAGACCGCTCAGGTCCAGCGTGTCGCCGGCGTGACGGTAGACCAGCCGCTTGTCGCGCTCGCCGACGACTTCCACGTAGCCGCGGATGTCCGGTGTGGCCTGCGCGGAGAGCGTGTCGCCGTCGTCATCGCTCGCGGCGATGAACCCGTCGCGCTTGAGGGCCTCGATGAGACGCCGATGGGCGGCTTGGACGGCAAGACTGTTCACATGGACTCCTTTTGTCGAATGATAACCCTCTGAAGTTATACGTTCGGCCAACGAAATCGTCAAGCGGCGGGCCGTGCACCCGCAATCCTGCCTCCGGCAAGCGGTTAGCGGTCTACGGCGAGTGGTCGACGATAATGTGCCAGCCGCCGGGCCCGCGGTGCAGAACCAGCGAGAAGATCCCCGTCGGATGGGTGCCGTCGGCCATCGCCAAATGCCAGTGGGCGACGGCCACGGCATAGTCGGGCCCCAGCGGACGGACAATGAGGTCGGAAAAACTCAACATCCCCATCGTTTTTCCGTAATGCGAGCCGTAGTGGCCGCGGATCGCCGCGTAGCCGTGGAAGATGGTTTTTGCGCCGATATAGACCGTTGCGGGCGAATTTTCGTAGCCATGCATGAACGCATCGAGGTTGCCCGCGTTCCATTCACGCGCGCTCTGCGCCATGAACGTCGCGATCTCCGCGCGTGTATCCGATGCATATGCGGGTGCGGCGGCAACGGCGCTCGCTGCTAGCACGAAAGCGAAGAACGATCGCGTGAAGAAATATTTCAGCATCGCGCTGGCTTCGGAGCTTTCGTCCGTGTCTCCGGCCGGCGTGCGTTTGTGCTCCGGCCATTGACTCTCCACATTCATACCGGTATGCTCGGCTTTCAAATCGCAGCGCATTCTCGCGCCGTCGATTTTCCGCTTTGCCGGAGGAGTAGCTTATGGTTCGCATGGTGCGGTCGCGCATTGTCGCTCTTGGCTTTTTTGCAATGTCGGCTGCGCTCGCCGCACCGTCCATGGCGCTCGCGCAGACGGCGATCCCCGCGCCGCAGCCGGCGATGGCCACCTCGATCTCCGGCACGATCCTCGATGCCCAGCGTCATCCGCTCGCGGGTGTCGTCGTCGAACTCTCGGGACCGACGGGCGGCAAGACCACGACGAACGCCGACGGCGTCTACGCCTTCACGAAGATCGCGCCCGGCGTCTACCGTCTTACGTTCACGAAGCCGGGGTTCACGCCGGCCTCGCAAGACAATCTCGCGACGATCGCCGGCGGCGTGACCAAGGCGAACGTGCAAATGCAAGAAGCGCAGTTCTCCTCGATTCGCGAGATCGGGCGCGTGTCGGTTTCGAGCGGCGCGCGAACCGCGATCAATACGTCCACGGCCTCCGTAGCGACGATCTCGGGCGACACGTTCATCGAACAAGGCCAACTCACGGTGAACCGGACCCTCGATGAGATTCCCGGCCTGAGCATCGGCATCGGTTCGGGGTTCGCGGGCGACGGGATCGCCAACGGCGCAAGCCCGCTCGTCACCGGTATCCCGTCGATCCGCGGCGCGCTTCCGTACGAAACGGCTTCGCTCATCGACGGCCATCCGATCTCGATCGGTGTCTACGGGACGTTCAACCCGGCGATCTTGAGCCCGTACGATTTTCAAGATGTCGAAGTCGTCAAAGGCCCGGGCGCGTCGGCTCCCAACATCAACTACGCGATCGGCGGCACGGTCAATTTCCGGACGCTCGAACCGACGCGCGACAATCACGTGTCGTTCAATCTGGGCACCGATCAGTTCGGCGGCAACAGCGCGAACCTGCGCGCGACCGGCAGTCTCGATAGCGGGAAGATCGGCTACGCGTTCGATTACGCCACCCAGGGGACGCAGGGTCCGGATCGCGGCTACTCGCCCGAAGATCCGCTCAACTTGAGCAACGGCGCGATCATCAACGGGCAAGTCGCCTGCGGCAGCCCCGGAGCGCAAGCGGCCGGCGCGTGTTTCCCGAGCGTCGTTCCGATCGCGACGAATTTCGCCGCGCAGGCCAATCTCACGGCGCCGCTGATTCTGTGCTGCCCGAACATTCCGATGGAATCGAGCGCGATTCACGAGCTCGCGAAGGTACGCTACAACTTCTCACCGTCAACCGCGCTGACGTTCTCGTATCTCGGCGGACAGCTCAAGGGCTCGTCGTTCGCCGCGGATCTCTTCCTCTATCCGAGTTACTTCTTCGGACCGCCCGCCGGGTATAGCAGCACCGCCTATCCCGCGGGATTTCCGGTCTTCCAGAACGATCAGGGTCCGAGCCAACTCCAAACCAACGCCAATCTCTATCAGGGCGACTTTCATACCGCCCTCGGCGCGATCACGCTCAACGCGCGCTACTATGTCTCGGGCGACGACGATGCGAACCTCCAGTACCCGAACAACGGGACGCAGACGCTCTCCGGCACCCTGTACGGCGGCGTTCCACTCGGTCCGACCGACACGACGCCGACCATTTTCACGGGCCAGCCGGGCACCGTGACCCTGCTCAATTCCTACGTCGGAACGCGCACGCACGACGCGCTGCACGGCTACACGATCGAGGGCGACCTTCCGATCGGCAATAACGTCTACAGTCTCTCGTACGACTCACTCCACACCGAGAGCTCGGCCAATACGATGTACTCGTTCCCGAGCGAAGACAACGTCAGCGTTCAGCCGGGATCGGGCCAGCATTTCGAGACGATCATGGCGCGCGGCCAGTTCCAGTTGCGCCCGACGGTCGAAGCGACGCTCAGCGATTACCTCATCTCGTACACCGACCACTACACGCAAGACGGCGGCGCGTCGTTCGATTCATCGACCCACGCCTACGATGCGCCGCGGCTGGCACTTTCCTGGCGCCCGGAGCGCGATACATCGATCCGTGCCTCGACGGGCTTCTCGATCGCGCCGCCCTACATTGATCTGCTCACGAACCAGTCGTCGGCGACGCCCGACCGCACGCCGCCGACCAGCTTCTCGGAGACCGGGAACGCCGGCGACGTGGCGCCCGAGACGGCCTTCGGGATCGATCTGGGAGCCGATCAGCGCGTGAAGGGCGCCGTCGTCTCCGCTGATGTGTACGAGACGACGCTGCACAATCAGTTTCTCTCGCAGACCTCGCTCCAGGGCACCTATACGGCCGCGCCGGGAAATCCGTACGGCGCCGTCCCCGGACAGCAGTATCCGCTCTTCGTAACGCAGACGCAGAATCTCGGCCACTCGCGCTATGAGGGCATCGAACTCTCGGTCCATACGAATCCGGTGTTCGGCCTCGGCTATCGCGTCCAAGGCTATCTGCAGCGCGCGTACGCCTACGATCTGCCTGCCGGTTTCTACAATACGGCCGCCGGTCCCGACACGGCGAACCTCGGCGTCTTACCGGGCGAAAACTTCGGCACGACGGGCCAAGGCTACAACGGGCTCTCGCAATCGCGTGTCCCGTACTCCGGCGGCTACGCGGAACTGAACAACCGCTTCCACAACGGCGCGTACTTTCTGATCGGCGTGACCTACTACGGGCCGAACAATGCCTACAACGAACCGCCGTTCGGCGTCGTCAACGTCAGCTTCCGTCAGCCGGTGACGAAGCGCGCGTATCTCCAACTCGCCGTCGCCAACCTCACGGCTGCGTATCCGGCCTTCCAATACAACATCTACGGCGGCATCCCGACGCCGCTCGTCAACGGTACGCTCGGCTTCACCGCCGGCAACGTCATCGGCCCCACGAACGCCAGCCTCATGTTCCACTACGGCCTGTAAACGCCGCGATCTCCGCGCGTAGCGATTCGTCGCTGCGCGCGGCGTTCACGAAGGTCGCAAGGATGCGGCCGGTAACGCCCCAGACGTGCATCCCCTCCCAATCGAAGACCCACGTTTCGATGCCGAAGGCGCCCACGCGTTCGACGTCTTCGTGAACGGCGCCGTGGGCGAGCAGCGCAGCGAGCGGCGGCGTGAAGACGGCGATCGTTTCGCCGCCGTCGGGGACGGGCGGTGGGCCGGGAGCGACGATCCCGACGAACGGCGTGATCACGAAGGGGTTCACGCGTCCGCGCACGTCGTCGAGCCGCGCGATGAGGCGCACGCGCTCCGGCGCGATCGCCGTTTCTTCGGCGAGCTCGCGCAGCGCGGTGCGTTCGATGTCGCCCGCGTCGACGGGATCGATACCGCCCCCGGGAAACGCGATCTGCCCCGGATGATGGCGCAGGTTTGCCGAGCGTTGGATGAAGATGACCGGGTGCGGCGGTGCCGACCCGATCGTGATGACGACCGCCGCGCGGCGCGGGTTCAGTGGCCGGCGGCGGCCGGGCCGGACGGCGAGGCAGCCGGCGTGGGCGTCGGCGCGCCGAGCGGTTCCAGATAATCGCCGACGTGCGGCATCACGAAGCCCTTCATGCGGCGGTCGAAGCTGGCTTGGATCGATTGCGAGGAGACCTCGGTGACCACGAACTCGAGGTACGGCCGCTCGTTGCCGTCCTTGTCGGCGAACGTGCGCAGGATCTCATCCGGGATGAGGTTGTAGCCGATCACGCTGAGATACACGAAATCGCCGTCGATGCGTTTGATGCGCGCGTAGCGCTCGACCGGGACGGTCGTGGTGTCCGCGACCCCGTTCGTGGTCGCGGGGCCGCGTGCCGTGACGGTGACGGAGGCGGTTCCCGAGGCGGCGCGCGGTGCCGGGCCCCCGCGCGGAACGGCCGGCGTCGTCGAGGTGATCACGACCGTCCGCGTCGCGCGCGCGGCGCCCGCGAGGCCACCCGGCTCGAGGGCGAGTTTCCCGAGCCGCGTCTGGACGGTGCGGCTCCACGTCTCGCTCTCGTTGGGCTCGAAATCGCCCGCTTGCGCCTGCGAGAGCGGCTGGCTCTCGAATTGGAACGTCCGCTCCGGCGACGCGACGCCGGTGATACAGTTGAGCAGCGTGACGCGCGCCATCGCATACTTGCGGTCGGGGTCTTGGCCCAGGCCCGGCAAGCGCGGCGCGAGATCGAACTGGGCGGTCACCGCGTAGGCGGCCTTCGCGGCTTTACAGTCGCCGATCGTCGGCGTCCCGCTGCCCGCGAAATGCACGACGTTTCGGGCATACACGAACGAGTCGACCAGTTTCTGCCAGAGCTCCGGCGGCATCGTGCGGCGAGCGTTCTCCCCGACGGTGCTGGCGACGAGGACGGTTACGGGCTCGACGCCGCGGCCGGCCCCGAGGGCAGGCGCGGCGGAGACGGTCAGGGCGGCCAGGAGCAGAGCGATTGGTCGGCGCATGGCAGCCTCCTTCGGCTCGAAACCGCCGAACACCATGCCGGGTCGTATGAGACGGAGGTTCAATACCAATCTTATGAGCGCTTTACCCGACGTCTCGCAAGCCACGTTTCAAGCGGACGTGCTGAATGCAGACAAACCCGTCCTCGTCGACTTCTGGGCCCCGTGGTGCGGCCCGTGCAAAATGCTCGGCCCCGTGATCGAGAAGATCGCCGGCAAAATGGGTGACGACGTTTCCTTCGTGAAACTCAACACCGATGAGAACCCGAGCCTGGCGGGACAGTATCAGGTCTCCGGCATCCCGTGCCTGATCCTCTTCAAGGGCGGACAAGCCGTCGATCGCATCGTCGGGTTCGTCCCCGAAGGCCAGATCACGACGATGCTGCAGAAGCACCTGGCCGCAGCGTAGTGCATTCGCCGCGGCTGCGCTCCTAGGATCGCCTCGAACCTCCGCGGCCTACCGGCCGTCCATCGGCTCCTCGACGAGCCGCGCGTCGCGCGGTTCGTCGTTCTTTTCGGCAGCGCGGCGGTGAAGTCTCACGCGACCGCGCTGCTCGATGATTGCCGGGCCGCGGGGACGGTTCCCGACGTCGAGGCGATTCTCGGCACGCTCTGCACGCGGCTCGCGCGCGAAGCCCGCGACGGCCTCATCCCCGTGCTCAACGGGAGCGGGATCGTTTTGCACACGAACCTCGGCCGCGCGCCGCTCGCTGCCGAGGCGCTCGCCGCGATGACGGCGGTCGCCGGCGGGTATTCGAATCTGGAATACGATCTCGACGCCGGCGAACGCGGCTCGCGCTATGCGCGCGTCTCGACGCTGCTGCGTTCCGTGAGCGGCGCGGAGGATGCGCTCGTCGTCAACAACTGCGCCGCGGCCGTGCTCTTGATTCTCGACACCTACGCGCGCGGGCGTGAAGTGATCGTGACGCGCGACCAACTGATCGAGATCGGCGGCGGCTTTCGGCTGCCGGACGTGCTCGCGCGCAGCGGCGCGACGCTGGTCGAGGTCGGTGCCACGAACAAAGTCTATCTGCGCGACGTGGAACGTGCGCTGACCGCGCAGACCGCGCTGCTCTTGCGCAGCCATCCATCGAACTATCGCATCGAGGGCTTCACCGCCGAGGTCGCGCCGGCCGATCTCGCTGCGCTCGGCAGACGCGTCGGCGTGCCGTCCGTCGAAGACCTCGGCACCGGTGCGCTCGTCGATCTCGCCGCGTACGGTCTCCCGCACGAGCGCACCGTGCGCGAGGCGGTTGAGGACGGGCTCGATCTGGTCGCGTTCTCGGGCGATAAGCTGCTCGGCGGTCCGCAGGCCGGGATCATCGTCGGCCGCGCCGCGCCGATCGCGCGACTGCGCGCGAACCCGCTGCTGCGTGCGCTGCGTGTCGATAAAGCGACGCTCGCGGCGCTGGGCGCGACGCTGCAACTCTCGCTGCGCACGGAAGATCGCGCGCGAATCCCCTTCTATGCGATGATCGGGACCCCACTCGAGACGCTGCGTACGCGCGCGCACCAGGTGGCCGCGCGGCTGGGCGAACGCGGGATCGATGCGCGCGCCGATGACACGGTCGGCTATGTCGGCGGCGGCAGTCTGCCGCTCGCGGAGGTCCCGTCGGTGGTCGTGAGCGTGCGCCCGCGCGCCGGCGACGCCAACGCCCTCGCCGCGCGCTACCGCGCCGCAACGCCGCCGCTGATCGCGCGCAGCGAAGGCGATCGGGTTGCGGTCGACCTGCGCACGATCCCGCCCGAGCGCGACGGCGATCTCTTCGACATTCTTGCGTCGACCTGAGGCCATGCACGTCGTCGGAACCGCGGGTCATGTCGATCACGGCAAATCGTCGCTCGTTCGCGCGCTGACCGGAACCGATCCCGATCGCTGGCTCGAAGAGCGCGTACGCGGGATGACGCTCGATCTCGGCTTCGCCCACCTGCGCTTCCCCGACGGTATCGAGGCCGGGATCGTCGACGTTCCCGGCCACGAGCGGTTCTTGCACAACATGCTCGCGGGCGCTGCCGGGATGGAGTTGCTGCTGCTCGTCGTCGCCGCGAACGAAGGGCCGGCGGCGCAAACGCTCGAGCACCTCGCGATCCTCGGCTATTTCAACGTTCGCCGCACGATCGTCGTGCTCAGTAAAATCGATGTGGTCGATGCCGAGGAGCGCGAGCTCGCGCGCGCGCTCGTCGGCGAGGCGATTGCGGGCACGGTCGCTGCCGGCGCGTCGGTGATCGGCGTCTCGACCCGCAGCGGGGAAGGGATGGACGAGCTGCGTACCGCGATTCACGATGCGCTCGTGGCGCTGCCGCCGCGCGCGCCGGACGCGCCGCCGTTCTTGCCCGTCGATCGCGTCTTCGCGCTCGCGGGTCACGGCACGATCGTCACCGGAACGCTCATGCAGGGCCGCATCGCGGTCGGCGATGCGCTCGTGCTTCAACCGAGCGGACGCGACGTGCGCGTGCGCTCGCTGCAAGTGTTCGGTGAAAAAAAAGATCGCGTCGCCGGCGGCATGCGCGTCGCGGCGAATTTGCCCGGCGTCGATGTTGCGGAGATCGGCCGCGGTGAAGTCCTCGCCGCACCGGAGTTCGCGGCGAGCGCGAGCGTGCGCGTGCGTTTCCGTCCGCTGGCCGAGCAGCGCGCGGCGCTCCGGCGCCGCACCCCCGTGCGCGCGTACTTCGGCAGCGCCGAGCTGCTCGGAACGCTTGCGCTCGATGCGCCGGGCGAGGCGGAATCGGGCGCGACGCTCTTTCTGCGCAGCCCGGCGGCGGTGTTTCCGGGCCAAACGTTTGTCGTGCGCCGGCTCTCGCCGAAGACGCTGCTGGGCGGCGGAACGGTCGCCGGGCTCGCTGCCGCCGCGGACGATACAAGCGACGCCGTCGATGCGCCGGATGCCGGCGCGATCCGTGCTGCGCTCGCGGCGACCGGTCTGCAGCCGAAGAGCGCGGCCGACCTCGGCGCCGCCGCCAACGTCCGCGAAGCGCGCGCGGCGGTCATCCTCGATGATTTCGTCGCCGCGGGTCGCGCGGTGACGGTCGCGCGGCCGTTCGGCTACGTCGATCCCGACGCGGTCGCGGCGCTGCTCGTGCGGATCGAGGTCTTCATGCGCTTGCGGCAGCACGAGAGCCCGTGGGCGCTCGGCGTCACCTCGCTTGCGATCGCGCGCGAGGTTGGCCTCCACGAGCCGTTGCTGCTCCGGCTGCTCGCGAGCCTGGCCGATGACGGCCGCGTCGCGCACCGTCACGGCTACTATGCGACGCTCGATTTTTCGCCGGCGCTCAGCGCCGAGCAGCGAGCGTTTTTCGAGCGCTGCGCCGCCGTCGATCCGCAGGCTCCCGCGGTCCCGGCCTCGCTCGAGGCCCTGGTCGCCGAGATGAAGCGCACCAAGATCGCCGGGCTTTCGCAAGCCTTCGATACGCTCGTCGCCACCGGCGCGCTCGTCAAAGTCGGTACCGACGTCTATCGCGGCACGCAGATCGCGGAGATCCGCGCGCGGCTGGAAACGGTGCTGCGGCGCGAGAAGCAGATCACCGTCTCGGGGTTTCGCGATGCGATCGGATCGTCGCGCAAATATGCGGTGCCGCTCATGGAGTGGTTCGATGCCAGCGGCGTGACGCTGCGCAGCGGCGATCTGCGCGTCCTGCGCGCCGGCGCTCCGGAGAGCCGCTAACGATGGCGAACTGGACGTTCGTCAATCGGCTCGTCAAGACGACGACGTCGTTCGATACGACGCAGCTCGAGTGGCGCTACGGCTTGCGCTGCGCGGTCGGCGTCGCGGTCCCGCTCATCGTGGCGCTCGACATCGGCTATCCGCTCTCCGGCGTCTCGTCCGCGATCGGCGCGTTGATCGTCGGCTTTGCTTCACGGCAAGGGTACTATCGCACGCGCGCCGCGACCATGCTCTTGACCGGCGCGGTGCTCGGCCTCTCGGCCTTCGTCGGTAGTATGACGGGGCAGATCCCGTGGCTCGATGTGATCGTCACGCTCGTATGGGCGCTCGCGTTCGGTCTCATCTCTTCGCTCGGCCCCTCGGCCAACGTCGTCGGACTCAACGCGATCGTCGTGCTCGTCCTCTTCGGACAATTTGGCTACTCGCCGCTCGAGGCACTCGAGCAAGGCGCGCTCGTCTTCGTCGGCGGCGTCTTTCAGACGCTCTTGCTCGTCGCGGTTTGGCCGTTCGGCCGCTTCAGTGCCGAACGGAAACTGCTGGCTCGCGCGTACGCTGCGCTCGCCGGGTACGCGGCGCACCTCCCCTCGGTTGCGCTCGCTTCGCCCGATCCGAGCTCGCTCTCGAACGTCGAAGCGATGTTGACCGACCCGCCGCCGTTCGCGCGTCGCGGCGAGATCGCCGCATTCGAAAATCTGCTCGCCGACGCGGAACGGATCCGCGGTCAGCTTGCGGCGATGGCCTCCGATCGCTACGTGCTCGAACACGCCGGCTCGACCGACGGCGTTGCGGCGATCGCCGCGCTCGGTCATGCCGCACACGATATTTTGCGGGCGATCGCGGACGCCCTGAACGCAGGCGAGGCGCCGGGTGAGCTCGAGCCCGCGTTTCACGAGCTCGATCTCGCGGTCGAGACGATGGAGCGCGTTCGCGGCGAGCACGCCCACGCCTTAGCCGATGCGCGCGCGCTCGCCGGCGGTCTGCGCGCGGCGGTGCAATCGGCGCGGTTCCCGGCGCAGGGCGTCGCCGGCATCATCACGCCGGCAAAGACAACCGTCCTGATCGATCGTGAGGCGCTTACCGATGCGTGGGCGACGCTGCGCGCGAATGCGACATTGCGTTCGGAGAGCGGCCGTCACGCGCTGCGGCTGGGGGCCACGGTCGCGGTCGCGGTGATTTTGGAGCACACGCTCGCGATCGGCCGCGGCTACTGGATCGCGATGACCGCGGCGATCGTGCTCCGGCCCGACTTCGGCGCGACGTTTGCGCGCGGCGCTTCGCGCCTGGGCGGGACGTTTTTCGGGGCGCTGCTCGCCGGCGGCATCGCCTACTTTTTTCACCCCGGTGCGGCCGTCCATCTGTGGCTGGTCATCTTCTTCGCTTGGTTCGGCTACACGGTGTTCGCGGCGAGTTACGGCGCGTTCAGCCTTGCGATCACGGCCTACGTCATCTTCTTGCTGGCCTACGGCGGGCTGCCCGAACATCTCGCCACGCCCGAGCGACTCATCGCGACCGTGATCGGCGGCGTCTTGGCGCTGATGGCCTACGTCGTTTTTCCGTCGTGGGGGCGAACGCTGGTCCCCGATCGCGTCGCGGATTCCTTCGCCGCGCAGCGCCGCTACACGCGTCTCGTCTTCGCCGCGTATACGAATCCGGCGGCGCGCGACGAGCGCGCGCTGCACGCCGCCCAACTCGCCTCGTGGCTCGCGCGCTCGAATGCCGAGGCGGCCGTCGATCGCTTACTCAACGAACCCGTTCGGCCGCGCGCGCTCACCGTGCGCGCCGCGCTCGGCACGCTTGCTGCGGGACGCCGGTTCGGCCTGGCGTCGCTTGGCTTGCACGCCCGCATCCCCGAGGCGCCGTTCGCACCCGCCGAACCGTTCGCGGAGGTTGCCGACGCGATCGATGCGGCGTTCGAGCACATCGTCGCCGGTTTGCGCGCGCGCACGTACGGGTTCAGCTTTCCGGAGCTGCGCGGGCAGCAAGTGCGGCTGCGCGATGCGCTCGTCGCGCAGCCCTCCGCGGTCTCCGGTGCGGTGATCGCTGAGACCGACCTGATGGTCGACGCGCTCAACACGGTTGCGTTCGTCTTGGAGCGCGTCGAGCCCGACGCCGGCTGACGCGGGTGAACTCGGCAGCGGCGTGATTGGCCGAATGTCGGGTGACGCAGCGGCGCCGCCTCCCTACGATGGTCAGGCGCCGGAATCTGCCGGCGTCATTCGTACGGGAGTTCCCTTGAAAAGAACCGCGTTTCTCTCCGGCCTCGGTGGTGCGGCGGCGTTCGGCGCCGTAGGCGTGCCGGCAATCGCGCAGAGCGGCCCCAAGATCTTGGTCGGCTACTGGCCGGTTGCCGCGGCGCTGCCGTTTTTCGTCGCCGATAAGATGGGCTATTTCAAGGATGCCGGGGCCGATGTCGAGCTGGTGAAGTTTGCCGATCAGGTCAAGGTCACCGAAGCCCTGCTTGCGGGACGCATCAACGCATCCGCGACCGGCACGGGCTCGACGCAGCTTGCGCTCGCGGAGATCGCGCAACCCGATTTCTTCAAGATCCTCAGCGCCAACCTGAGCAGCGATAAGTCGATCCTCGACGAGGTGATCGTCGCCAAGGATTCGCCGTATAAGAAAATTTCCGATCTCAAGGGGAAGAAACTCGCGACGGGCGTCGGACCGCAAGCGATGATCGAAGCGAAGATCGTCTACGGAAAGAACGGCCTCGACACCGATTCGATCCAGCAGTTGGCGCCGGCGCAGCACATCGCGGCGATCGCCTCGGGCCAGATCGATGCGGCCTATACGTATGAGCCCAACGGAACGGTCGGGACACTCAGCGGAGTTACGCGGGTCCTCGAAGCCGGGGTTCGTTCCCACTACCTGCTCGGGAATCCGAGCGCGCCGTGGTACGGTGGAGCCGCGGTCGTCACGACCGATCTCATCAAGTCGAGTCCGCTGACGGTCAAAAAGTATATCGCGGGCATGAAGCGCGGCTTTGTGGACGTGCGCAAGAATATCGATGGAGCGCGAGTCGCCTACGAGTCGTACACGACCTTCGACAAGAAGCTCGCCGAGGCGATCCCGCCGATCTCCTACACGATCTACGATGAGTTCAAGCCCTCGGACGTGCAGTATTTCCAGGATAATTTCGACCTCTTCTATGCGCAGAAGATCTTCACGCGCAAACTCGACCTGAAGTCCATGCTCTACACGGCATGACCTCGACCGACGCTGCCGCGCCGGTCGACGGCGCGGCGGACGCGGCCTTTATCTGCGTTCGCGGGCTGATGAAATCGTTCGGCGGGCAGCCCGTCTATCGCGACTTCGATCTGGATCTGCCGCGCGGAACGTTCACGACGATCTTCGGACCCAACGGTTGCGGCAAATCGACGCTGATCAACATGCTCAGCGGTATCACGCCGTTCGACGGCGGTAGCGTGCGGATCGGCGGCAACGACCTGCGCGCGGCCAAGATCGGCTACGTGTTCCAGAACTACCGCGATTCGCTCTTTCCCTGGATGCGAGCGATCGAGAACATCGAGTACCCGCTCAAAGTCCGCGGTGTCTCGAAAGCTCGGCAAGCGGCGCGCGTGGACGAACTGCTCGCGGCGTTCGAGATCACGCTCGATCTCAAGCGCTATCCCTACGAGATGTCGGGCGGCCAGCAGCAGCTCGTCTCAATCCTGCGCGCGCTCGTCGCCGAGCCGGACGTGCTCTTTCTCGACGAACCGTTTTCCGCGCTGGACTACGAGATGACGCTCTACATGCGGGACAAACTCCAAACCGTATTTCTGGAAACGGGGCTCACGATGGTCCTCGTCTCGCACGACCTCGAAGAGGCCGTCTATCTCGCCGATCGGATCCTGATCTTGAGCAAACGTCCGACGCGTCTGGTGGAACTGATCGCCTACGAGACCCGGCGTCCGCGCACCACGGAGATTCTGGGCGATCCGGCGTTCGTGCGCACGAAGCAGCATGCACTGGACCTCTTCCGAGCGGAGATGGCACGATGAGCGCGGTGATATCGGGATGAGCGCGTCGACGGAAAGACTTGCGGCTACGAGCCGGCGATTTTCTCTGCGCCGGCCGCGGCTGTCGTGGCTGGTCCCCGTCATCGGGCCGGTCGCGTTCATTGCGCTCTGGGAGGCGGTAAGCGTCTCGCATGTGGTGCGCGCCGTGCTGCTGCCCTCGCCGGTGGATACGCTCGGGTATCTGTTCAACGCGCTCCTGCATGGAACGATGGCCACCGATGCGCTCGTGACGATTACCCGCACCTTGATCGCGTTCGCGATCGGCGCGCTGCTCGGCGTCCCGCTCGGCGTTGCTTTCGGCAGCAGCGTGCGACTCTACAGCAGCGTGGAATTTCTGGTGGATTTTTTTCGCTCCATGCCGGCCAGCGCCCTGATCCCGCTCTTCATCCTGTTCTTCGGTATCGCCGACATCAACAAGATCGCGATTGCCGGCTTCTCCGTTTTCTTGATCGTCATGTTCAACAGTGCGTACGGCGTGATGAATGCGCGCAAGTCGCGGCTGCTGGCCGCGAAGGTCATGGGTGCATCGCCGTTTCAGATGTTTCGCGACGTGCTCGTCTTCGAGAGCTTGCCGCAGACGTTCGTCGGCTTGCGTAATGGGATCAGCACGGCGCTCGTGATCGTCGTCGTCGCCGAGATGTTCATCGGTTCGGATCAGGGCCTCGGCTATCGGATCATCGAAGGCGAACAGATTCTCCACGTCACCGATATGTATGCCTCGATCATCGTCGCCGGCCTCATCGGCTACGTCCTCAACATGCTCTTCATGCTCGCCGACAAACGCCTCATCCACTGGAACGGCAAGTAACCCACGGAAAAACGGAGTAGCGGCAATCCTCGCGTGTCATCGCGAGCCGCCCCGAGTGTCATCGCGAGCCGCCCCGAGTGTCATCGCGAGCCGCCCCGAGTGTCATCGCGAGCCGCCCCGAGTGTCATCGTGAGCCGCCCCGAGTGTCATCGTGATCCGCCCCGAGTGTCATCGTGAGCCGCCACCGTGTCATCCTGAGCCTGTCGAAGGATGGGCATGCGAACCGGATGCCAGCCCCGGCCACGATCATTGCACAACGCGCCGCCTGGCTGCCACGCCCATCCTTCGACAGGCTCAGGATGACACTCAGGAAGCTCACGATGACACGGTGGCGGCTCACGATGACACGGTGGCGGCTCAGGATGACACGGTGGCGGCGTAGCCGGCTACGCGATGGTGAGCGCTCCGAAGTGGCGGTCTTGTTCGCGGCGTAGTTTCCAGAGCGTGGACGTTTCGTCGAACGTGACGTCGTCTTCGCCGATGAAGTGGTCGGCGGGGACGTCGTGCCTCAGGGTGAGGCCGTGCGCGAGGCCCATCGGGACGAGTCGCCGCGCGCGCGCGTCGTCGGCGGTCGCGATCGTTCCGTAGGTCGCGTAGCCGCCTTCGCCGTCGATGATCTCGCCGGCGTGCATCGCACGCCGCGTCGCGCAAACGACTTCGGCGCGCGGTCCATACGACGGCGCACCCGTCGCCTCGTGCCGTAACGCAACGCTCGCGATCGAAACGCCGATTTCGAGGCCGATCAGATGATATGGCCGCCACATCGCGGTGTACCGTCCCGTCTCGTCGGTCACGAGCCCGTACTCATCAAAGCACCGCACGCTATAGGGCTCATCCGAGGTGAACGTGACGAACACGCCCCAGCGCAAATTCCCGTCGACGAACGTGCCGTCGAGGTTCATGCAGCTCACGACGTCGGTGACGGCCTCGCGATCGAGTACGCCGCCGAGCGCGCGCGGGCGCATCAGGCGCGCGAGATCCGTGGCAGCCGCGGGCGCGAACGAAAGCCCACCTTCGCGAACGCCGAGGCCCGTCGCGTTGCAGACCGCCACCATCTCGATCGCCGACTTCGTTCCGTCGAGGAACGAGTTGAACATCTTCGGATTGAAGCCGCCCGTCGCGATTTGCTCCGGCGTGAAGCCGTAGTAGCCGAACGCGGTATCGGGTGTCGAGCGCCGGTACTCGGGCAGAAACTTCGTCCCCTTGCCGGCGGAGACGACGCGGAGGCCGCACGTGCGTGCCCAGTCGATGAGCTCGCAGATGATCGCCGGCTGATCGCCGTAGGCCATCGAGTACACGACGCCGCGCTGCTCGGCGAGGTGATGCAGGTACGGCCCGACGACGACGTCCGCTTCGACCGTCACCATGATCACATGCTTGCCGGCCTCGATCGCGCGCAGCGCGTGGACGGCGCCCGCTTCTTCGTGGCCCGTCGCCTCGATGATGACGTCGACATCGGCTTCTGCGGCGATCTCGCCGCTCGTCACGAGCGCCGTCTTGCCGCTGCGCGCGAGATCGTTTGCGGCGCCCGGGTTCGCGGCAAGCGCGAAGCGCTCCGCGGCCCAGCCGGCGCGCACCGCGGCGTCGCGCGCGCGATCCGGGGCGAGATCGGCGAGCACCGCGAGCCGGACGCCCGTCATCAGCCGCAGCTGTGCGAGAATCATGGTCCCGAATTTTCCGGCGCCGATCAGCGCGACGCGAATCGGCGTTCCGTCGGCCTCGCGTTTGGCAAGTTTCGCGGCGAGATTCATGCGCCCGGCCTACGCCGCCGTTTCCCGCCGGACCTCGGTGCGGAGCGACCGGGCCGAGTTACGCCGGGACGGTCTCCTGAAGGTGCAGCGCCGCTGCGGTATCGCTTCGGAGCTGACGGCACAGCGCCGCGTCGTTTTCGATCTTCTGCCCAAAGGACGGAATCATCGTCTTGAGATGCGGCGTCCAGGCCGGCAGTTGCCCTGCGAAACAGCGTTCGATCACGTCGAGCATCATCGCGACCGAGACCGACGCCCCCGGCGAGGCGCCGAGAATCGCAACGAGCGAGCCGTCGGCGCTATTGACCACCTGGGTGCCGAACTGCAGCACGCCGCCCTTGGCCGTATCCGGCATGATGACTTGCACGCGCTGGCCGGCGACCGCCAGTTTCCAATCGGAGGGCTTCGCGTCCGGGAAGTACTCGAGCAGCGCCTCGAAGCGCTTTTCTTCCGAGAGCAATACCTGATTCACGAGATACTTCGTGAGATCCCAATTATCGCGGCCGACCGCGAGCAGCGGCCCGATGTTGTCGGGCTTGATCGAGAGGAAGAGGTCCGCCAGCGACCCGTTCTTGAGGAACTTCGTCGAGAAGCCCGCGTAGGGGCCGAACAGGAGCGCGCGCTTCCCGTCGATGACGCGCGAGTCGAGATGCGGGACCGACATCGGCGGCGTGCCGACCGAAGCCTTCCCGTACACTTTGGCATTGTGCCGCTCGGCGAGGGCTGGATTGTCGCAGCGCAGCCACAGCCCGCTCACTGGGAAACCGCCGAAGCCTTTGCCCTCGGGGATCCCCGATTGCTGCAGCAGCGGCAACGCGCCGCCGCCCGCGCCGAGGAAGATGAACTTCGTCGCGAGCGTGTGGCGCGCGCGCGAGCGGTCCTTCACGCTGACGTTCCACCGATCGCCGGCCCGCTTCAATCCCGTGACCTTGTGGCCGTAGGCGACACGGAAGCCGGGCTGCCGCTCGAGATGCGCGATCAAGAGGCCCGTGAGCGATCCGAAATCGACGTCGGTGCCCTGTTCCATGCGCGTCCCCGCGACGGGCTCGCTCGGATCGCGGCCCTCCATCACGAGCGGCATCCAGCTCGCGAGCTCCGCGTGATCTTCCGAATACTCCATCCCGGCGAAACAGTGGTGCGCGCTCATCGCTTCGTATCGCTTGCGCAAGAACGCGACGTTCTCGGCGCCGCGCACGAAACTGATGTGCGGGGTGGAATGGATGAAGCGATCTGGATTCGCCAGCGCCCCGGTGCGTACGAGATACGACCACAATTGACGCGAGAGGTCGAATTGGGTGTTGACCTTGAGCGCGCGCGAGATATCGACCGAGCCGTCGGCATTCTGCGAGGTATAATTCAGCTCGCAGAGCGCGGCGTGTCCCGTGCCCGCGTTGTTCCAGCCGTTCGAGCTCTCTTGCGCCGGGCCGCTGCGCTCTTCGAGCAGCACGATGTTCAGATCCGGCTGGACTTCCTTGAGCAGGACGGCCAGGGTGGCACTCATGATGCCCGCCCCCACGAGAACGACGTCGGGTTGCATGGCGATCGGAGATACGCTATTCACGGCTCAATAGTACCCTTTTTGCGGTGTGCCGCCTGTCGACTTTTATCGGCGGCGGTGACGAGGGAACGAGGGCCGGCGACGAACCAGTGCGGCATGACGCTCAAAGACAAGCTCGCTGCCGGCCGGCCGATCCTCGGCCTCTCGCTGATGTTCGACTGCCCACCGCTGGTCGAAATGGCCGGCGCCTTGGGATTCGATTGGGTGCTGCTCGATTGCGAGCACGGTGCGCTCGAAATCGGCAACCTGGAACCAATGATCGCCGCCGCGGACGCGACCGGCGTCGCGGCCATCGTCCGGCCGCCGAGCAACAGCCCCGAGCTGATCCTGCGCGCGCTCGATCGCGGCGCCGCCGGCCTTCAGTGCCCGCACGTCATGAACGCCGATGAAGCGCGCGCCATCGTCGCCGCCGCGAAGTACGATCCGCTCGGCGATCGCGGACTCGCCGTCGGCACGCGATCCTCTGGGTACGGAATGCGCGAGAGCGTCGCCGACTACATCGCGCGCGCGAACCGCGAGACGCTCGTCTGCGTACAGATCGAACACGTCGATGCGCTCCCCCACATCGAGGCGATCGCCGCCGTCCCCGGCGTCGACGTCGTCTTCGTCGGTGCGATGGATCTCTCGCAGTCGATGGGCTTCCCCGGCGCCACCGATTCCCCCGAGGTGGCGAGCGCCGTCGAAGACGCCTTCCGCCGGATCATCGCCACCGGGGCGTACCTTGGGACCTCGGGCAAACCCGAGCTCGCCCAGAGCCGTCTCGCGCTCGGCGTGAAGTATCACTACACACACGTCACGTCGCTTCTCGGCGCCGCGGCAAAGCCGTATCTTGCGCTGGGTCAATCATGAAGAGGTCGCTTGTGATCTGAAGATCGCGCTCTGCGAACGCCCGTGTTCGGAGTCTACCGGTCGCGTTCGAGGCGTTCCAGGTCGGCGAGGTCTTTGGGTCGTCCGCTGGCGCGCTTGTTCCGTATGAGCTCCGCACGCCCGATCATGCGCGTCGCGACGTTTCCGATTTTCGCATCGATGTGATTCGGCCACGCTTCCTCGAAGGTGACGCCGTCGATACCCGTCAGAATGTCGATTCTGACAGGAGGTACGCCGATTTGGAAAATGACGTCGGCTTCGATGAACGTTCGCTCGTCGATCTGTTCCATCGGAGCGCCAAACTGCGCGAGGGCACGGTAGATGCGCCGGGCATTTTCCTCGCTGCGCTCGACCCAGATTTCGATGTCGCCGGTTGCCCGGGGCCGTGAATGTGCTCCGACGGCGTATGCTCCGACGACCAGAAATCTAACGCCGGCGTCGTAGAAGGAGTGCAACATCTCTTCGAAGTCGGAGGGACTCTGCATCGCCGCCCTTCATCAGCCATTGTTGTGCGAACATCGGCGCGATCATCGCGATCTTTTCGGTTGGCGAAAGTGAGACGAAATAGTCCCGGTCAAAGGCTTCTTTATCGTCCTTGAGCCCGATGACATCAACGCGCATGAGGCTCCGGCGCTTCGCGATGCGATCCATCCGGTCGGCTGCGCTCTCAGATTCCATGGAGCTTCCTTCGATTTGACGGGCCGATGGTCTTTTGTCGGAAACGTCCCTATGCCCGGACTTCGAGGCGGCGGCCGATGCTGCCGAGGCCGAAATTGACGACGAAATAGACGAGCGCGATCAGCGCGAAGACCGGGACGGGGTCGAACGGCGGCTGACTGAAGACGATCTTGCCGCGGGCGGTCAATTCGAGCACGCCGATGACGGCCGTATACGACGTATCCTTCAGCAGCGTTACGAATTGAGCGATCAGCGCGGGCATCATTTGCCGCAGCGCGATCGGCAGGATGATGAGGCGCATCGTCTGACCACCGCGCAGGCCGCTTGCGGCGGCCGCCTCCCGGATGCCGGCCGGTACGGCGAGGATGCCGGCGCGGACGATCTCGGCGATCAGCGCGGCGGTGAACGCCGACATCGCCAGCGTTCCGGCTGCGAACGACGAGAGGCGTATGCCGATGATCTCCGGCAGCGCGAGATAGCAGAAGTAGATGATGAGCAGCACGGGCAGCGCGCGCACGCCTTCGATGTAGATCGTGGCGACGATGCGCAGCACCCGGTTCGATGCGAGGCGCGCGAGCGCGAGGGCGATTCCGAACCCGAGGCTGATAGCGATCGAGAGCGTCGCAAGGCCGAGCGTCACGCCGAGTCCGCCGAGCAGAAAGGTGAGCGTCGCCGGTGCGAAGAGCCAACTCATCGGGTCAGTCTGCGCTCGAGGGCGTTCGCGCCGTAGGCCGTCGGCAACGTCAGGATGAGGTAGCCGATCGCCGAGCCGGCGAACATCGGGACATAATCGAAGGTGCGCGCGCCGACTTGCAGCGCGGTCCCGAGCAAGTCGTAGAGCGAGACGGTCGCGACGATCGACGAGTTTTTGATCAGGTTGAGGACGGTGTTTCCGAGCGGCGGAATCGTCTTCGCGAACGCTTGGGGCAAGATGACCAGGCGCATCGCGGCGCTGTAGGTGAGGCCACTCGCAAGCGCGGCTTCCAGTTGGCCGCGCGACACCGCAGCGATACCGCTGCGAATCGCCTCGGCAACGAATGCCGAGCTGTACACGCCGAGCGCCACGACACCGCAGGTGAACGCATCGAGCCGGATCGGAAAGAACGGCAGCGTCGGCAGCGCAAAGAAGAGGAAGAACAGCTGCACGAGCAGCGGAATGTTGCGCAAGACCTCAACGTAGGTCGCTGCCGCTCCCCGCAGCGGCGCGCTCGGCGCCACGCGCGCGACCGCAACCAGCACCCCGAGCACGAGCGCGAGCACGAGCGCGAGCGCCGAGACCTCGAGCGTTACGAGCAGTCCCTGCGCGAGCGGGCCCGCGTTTTGCGCAAGAACGGACCAGTCCACGTCCTAGCCCGGCTTCTGATCCTGCCATTTGGCGGCGGCGGCTTCGGGCGACATCCCAAACGCGGCGTTGACCGACGGCGGAACGATACCGTGCAGCCACTTCTGATGCAGCTTCGCGTACTCACCGCTCTTCTTGATATCGTCGAGCGCGGCGTCGATCGCCCCTTGCAGCGAGGTGTTGCCGATTTTGATGCCCGCGCCGTACGGCTCGAACGTGAAGAGGCCGCCGACGATCGCGAGGTTCGCCGGATCCTGCGCTTCGTAGCCTTGCAAGATCGTGTTGTCCGTCGTCACCGCATCGACGCGCCCGCCGCGCAAGCCGGTCAAGCATTCCGGATACGTCTCGAAGGTGACGACGGTGGCTTTGGGGGCGATGCGGCGGATCGTTTGCTCGGGCGTCGAGCCTTGCACGGTGCAGACCGACTTGCCGTCGAGGTCGTGATAGGAATGGATCGGCGAACCCGACTTCACGAGCAGCGACTGGCCCGCGCGATAGTAGACGTTCGAGAAACCGATCGTCTTCATCCGCGTAGGCGTGATCGTCGCGGTCGCGAGAAAGAAGTCGATGGACCCGTTTTGGACGAGCGGTATCCGGTTGTCCGACTTCACGATCGTGAACTCGACTTTGTCCGGTGAGCCGAGGATGCGCTTCGCGATCGCGTGCGCGAGATCGACCTCGAAGCCGACGGGCTGATTCGTCGCCAGATCGATCGTGCCGAATCCGGGCGCGTCGGCGCGCACGCCGACATGCAGGATGCCGCGCTTCTTGATCGCATCGAGGGTCGTATCATCGGCGGCGTGCACCGGCAGCGTGGCCGAGAACCCGAAGGCGGCGAGCGCGCAGAGCGCGGCGGCGAGAATGGCGCGACGGCGAAGCGTCATGGACGTGGCTCCTTGATCGTGGGAATCCCGCAGTCTGCGGGCACTAGTGGGCGAGCACCTTCGAGAGGAATGCTTGCGCGCGCGGATGCGCGGGAGCATCGAAAAACGTCTTCGGCGCTGCGACCTCGACGATGCTGCCCTCGCTCATGAAGACGACGCGGTCGCCGGCCTCGCGCGCGAAGCCCATCTCGTGGGTGACGACGATCATCGTGATTCCCGTATGCGCGAGCCCTTTGATCACGTCGAGCACGTCCGCGATCGCCTCGGGGTCGAGCGCCGAGGTCGGTTCGTCGAAGAGCAGCACCTTCGGCTTCATCGCGAGCGCCCGCGCGATCGCGACGCGCTGCTGCTGACCGCCCGAGAGTTGCGCGGGGTACGCATCGGCCTTGTCCGGCAAGCCGACGCGTTCGAGCAGCGCGCGAGCCTCGCGTTCGGCCTGATCGCGCGGCGTCTTGCGGACCGTGATCGGCGCGAGTGTAATGTTTTCGAGCGCCGTCTTGTGCGGATAGAGATGGAATGCTTGAAACACCATCCCGACCTCGCGCCGGATCGCCGCAAGCTGGCGCCCCTTCGCATCGAGCACCACACCGTCGATGACGACCTCGCCGCGATCGATCCCCTCGAGCCCGTTGACACAGCGGATGAGCGTGCTCTTGCCGGACCCCGACGGGCCGATGATGCAGACGACTTCGCCGGGTTCGACGAGCAGATCGATGTCCTTGAGGACATGATTCGATCCGAACCATTTGTTGACGCCTGAGAAGGCGATGGCTGCGGGCATGGTCGGATCGGGTTCGCCGGGTGCGCGCGCGAGCCCGTCTTTGCTCACCACCCGCGGCGCCCGGTGCTATACTCAGCGGGCCGGAGACATCGAGCGGAGCAACGGAGGGCGCGCCCCGGGCGCAACCCTCCCGTTAGCACTCTCGGTTAAAGAGTGCGAATGAACGTCGAACGCATGACCCAGCGCGTTGGCGAGGCGCTCAACGCCGCCTACACGCGAGCGCTCACCGAGCGCAACACGCAAACGAATCCCGAGCATCTGCTCGCCGCCGTTCTCGACCAGCCGGACGGCGTCGCCGTCCCGATTCTCAAGAAGGCGGGGCTGGATCCGGCCACCCTCGATCGCGAGGTCAGCCGCCTGATCGGCGCGCTTCCGCGGTTCTCGGGCGCGAACGCCGACACCAGCACCGTCACCGTGGCTCCGGCCCTGACGCGCCTACTCGGCAAAGCCGATGAGGAAGCGAAGGCGCTCTCCGACGACTATGTCTCGGTCGAGCACCTCTTGCTCGCGATGGCCGACGACGCCGGCCCGGTCGGCTCGCTCTTCCGCCGCAGTGGCCTTGGTCGCGACAAGCTGCTCGCGGCACTGCGCGAGGTGCGCGGCAACCAGCGCGTGACCACACAGAACCCCGAGGGCACCTACCAATCCCTCGAGCGCTACGGCCGCGACCTCACGAAAGCCGCGAAAGCGGGCAAGCTCGATCCGGTCATCGGCCGCGACGACGAGATCCGCCGCGTCGTGCAAGTGCTCTCGCGCCGCACGAAAAACAACCCGGTCCTCATCGGCGAACCCGGCGTCGGAAAAACGGCGATCGTCGAGGGTCTTGCCGAGCGCATCGTGCGCGGCGACGTTCCCGAAGGCCTCAAGAACAAGACGATCATCTCGCTCGACATGGGCGCCCTGATCGCCGGCGCGAAATATCGCGGCGAATTCGAAGAGCGGCTCAAGGCCGTTTTGAAAGAAGTGCAGAGCGCAAACGGTGCGGTGCTGCTCTTCGTGGATGAACTGCACACGGTCGTCGGCGCGGGGAAGACCGAGGGTTCGATGGACGCCGGCAATCTGCTCAAGCCGATGCTGGCGCGCGGCGAACTGCACATGATCGGCGCGACGACGCTCGATGAGTACCGCAAGTACATCGAAAAAGACGCCGCGCTCGAACGCCGCTTCCAGCCGGTGCTGGTCGATCAGCCCTCGGTCGAGGACGCGATCTCGATCCTGCGCGGACTGCGCGAGCGCTACGAACTCCATCACGGCGTGCGCATCAAGGATGCAGCGCTGGTGGCAGCCGCCGTGCTCTCGAACCGCTACATCACGGACCGTTTCTTGCCCGACAAGGCGATCGATCTGGTCGATGAGTCGGCGGCGAAGCTGCGCACGGAAATCGACTCGATGCCGACCGAACTCGACGAAGCCTCGCGCCGCATCATGCAACTGCAGATCGAACGTGAAGCGCTGCGCAAAGAGACCGACGACGCCTCGAAGACGCGGCTCGGGAAACTCGAAGCCGAACTCGCCGAACTCGGCGAGCAGACGGACGCGCTCAAAGCGCGCTGGCAGGCGGAAAAAGACGCGGTTCAAGGCCTGCGCGATCTGCGCGAGCAGATCGATGCCACCAAGGTCGAAATCGATCGCGCTTCGCAGGCCGCCGATTACGCCAAGGCCTCGGAACTCAAGTACAGCCGGCTTGCCGAGCTCGAAAGCCGGCTGCACGCAAAAGAAGCTTCGCTCGGCTCCGCCGACCGGCTCCTCAAAGAAGAAGTCGACGAGCACGACATCGCCGAGATCGTGGGGCGCTGGACCGGGATCCCGGTCAGCAAACTACTCGAGGGCGAAATTCAGAAGTTGCTGAGCCTCGACGTCGAGTTGCACAAACGCGTCATCGGTCAGGACGAAGCGGTCACCGCGGTCGCCGAGGCGATCGTTCGCGCCCGCTCGGGCCTGGGCGATCCAAACCGGCCGCTGGGATCGTTCCTGTTCCTCGGACCGACCGGCGTCGGAAAGACGGAACTCGCGCGCGCGCTGGCCGGCTATCTCTTCGATGACGAACGCGCGATGATCCGCATCGACATGTCGGAGTATCAGGAGAAGCACACGGTGGCGCGGCTGCTCGGTTCACCCCCCGGGTACGTCGGCTACGACGAAGGCGGCCAACTGACGGAGGCGGTGCGGCGCCGGCCGTTCTCGGTGATCCTCTTCGACGAGATCGAAAAGGCGAACCCCGATATCTTCAACGTTTTCTTACAGATCCTCGACGACGGTCGCCTGACCGACGGTCAGGGCCGTACGATTGATTTCAAAAACACGATCGTGATCATGACCTCGAACATCGGCAGCAATCGCATCCTCGATTACCACGGCGAAGACGCAGCCGATTTCGCGGTCATGCGCGCGACCGTGCTCGACGAGCTCCGGCAACACTTCCGGCCCGAGTTCCTCAACCGGATCGATGAGATCGTGGTGTTCCACGCGCTCACCGAAGAGCAACTCAAATCGATCGTCGAGATCCAACTCGACCGCGTGCGCGAACGGCTCGCCGATCGCCGCATCGGGCTCGAGATGTCGGACGAGGCGAAGGCGCATCTCGTGCACGTCGGCTACGAGCCCGCCTACGGTGCCCGGCCGCTCAAGCGCGCCGTGCAGCGCGAGGTCGAAACCCCGCTCGGCCGCAAAATCCTCGCCGGCGAAGTGCGCGACGGCGACCTCGTCCGAATCGGCTTCGATCGCGACCGCGGCGCCCTCACGTTCGCGACCGTCGAGCCGCTCCCGCAAATGCCCGCCTTCACGCATTAGTCAGCAGTGACCGCCCATTTTCACGCACCACGCGCGCCCACGCACCACGCGCGCCCACGCACCACGCGCGCCCGCACCACGCGCGTCCACGGACCACGCGCGTCCACGCACCACGCGCGTCCAGGGACCATGAGCGTTCAGGGACCACGCGCGTCCACGCACCACGCGCGTCCACGGACCACTCGCGTCCAGGGACCACTCGCGTCCAGGGACCATGAGCGTCCAGGGACCATGAGCGTCCAGGGACCACGCGCGTCCACGCACCACGCGCGTCCACGGACCACTCGCTTCCAGGGACCACGCGCGTCATCGTGAGCCGCCAGCGTGTCATCCTGAGCCTGTCGAAGGATGGGCCCGAGGAAACGTTGCCGGCACCGGCCACGATCGCGGCGTAACGCGCCACCTGGCTGCCAGGCCCATCCTTCGACAGGCTCAGGATGACATGGTGGCCGGCTCAGGATGACATGGTGGCCGGCTCAGGATGACATGGTGGCCGGCTCAGGATGACACGCTGGCGGCTCACGATGACATGGTGGCCGGCTCAGGATGACGCGATGGCAACTCTCCTTATTCTTAGGTCTACCTAAGGCTATTTTGCAGGCGCGCCTAACTGAACTTTTTGCGAGGACACGCGTTCAATATATGGTAGTTTTCCAATCGAGGGAACACCCCGCAATTTTTGCTTCAAAGGAGCCATCGCGTGAGCGACCGTCTGTCTCGTAAGTCTGCAATCATCAATCTGATCGGCATGCCGCTCGCAGCGGCCGGCGTGGCGTCCGTCGCCGCCGCCGCCGACGCTGCGCCGAAGTCGGGAACCACCCCGCAAGCCTCCGTCATGTACGTTGCGAAATCGACCAACGGCAAGTACTGTAAGGGCTGCAAGTTCTATTTCGGTAGCCCGACCAAGGCCGGCGGATGCTCGATCGTCGCCGGATCGATCGCTCCGATGGGCTACTGCGTCGCCTACGCGGCCAAGTCCTAAGAAAATCGGAGAAACGCGCGTTTCCCGGCAGGGTCCACAAAAACTCAGCCGGTAACGCGCGGGGATGACGCTACGAATTCTTCGCTCCATCGCCGGAGCGGCACTGATAGCGGCGCTCGTTGGGGCGCCGCTTTCGCGTGCCGACGCGCAAGGCGCAGCCCCCGCCATCGCCACCTCGATGACGCTCGCCGTCGACGCGAGCGAGGCGACGCGCGGCATCCTTCACATGCACGAAACGATCCCCGTTTCGGCGGGTCCGCTGGTCCTCGAATATCCGA
>Ga0116226_10000590_pt1 | contig 31068 bp, 27 predicted proteins | sample S1TSphfallax_FD_89692 | JGI IMG/M metagenome (GOLD analysis project Ga0116226, IMG submission 89692) | Host-associated microbial communities from peat moss isolated from Minnesota, USA - S1T2_Fa - Sphagnum fallax MG | ecosystem: Host-associated > Plants > Peat moss > Unclassified | place: USA...
CCGCCGAAGACTTCGTTGCTCTTCGGTCACAACGCTACGGCGTTGCTCCCTCATCGCGCCTCGCTTCGACGAAATGTTCGGTGCCGATCCGCGCGACGCCACTTTTTCACAGGCCTGCTAGGTTCCGCACCGGGCGATCCGAATGGCGAAAAACGTGTCATCCACGATCGCCGCGGCACCGATCTTCCAACCCGAGTACGAGACGCTCGAACGCCACGCGCTCGAGGCGCTGCAAGGCGAACGTCTCGTCGCGCTCGTCGAGCGGTTGCGTGAGGCGAACGCCCTCTATCGCGAGCGGCTCGCGGGCGTACAAATGCCCCAGTCGCTCGCCGATCTCCCCGGCCTGCCGTTCACCCGCAAGACCGATCTGCGCGACGCCTACCCGCTCGGGATGCTCGCGGTCGGGGAGACCTCGCTCGCCCGCATCCATGCCTCATCGGGGACCACCGGCAATCCCACGATCGGCGCGTATACGAAACGCGATCTCGAGATCTTCGCCGAGGTGAACGCGCGCAGTCTGGCCCTCGGCGGGATCCGGCCGGGCGAGATGTTTCAAGTCGCCTGGGGGTACGGGCTCTTCACCGGCGGCCTTGGGATGCACGGCGGCGGCGAGGCGCTGGGCGCGTGCGTGATTCCGGCCTCGAGCGGCAACACCGCGCGTCAGCTTCAGCTGCTCGAAACGCTGCCGATCGCCGGGATCGGTGCGACGCCGTCGTACGCGCTCGTGATCGCGGAGCGCTTCCGGGCCGAAGGCCGCCGGCCCAAAGCCTTACGCTACGCGATCTGCGGCGCGGAGGCGTGGACGAAAGAGATGCGCGCGGAGCTCGAAGACGCGCTCGGCGTCGTGGCCACCAACATCTACGGGCTCACCGAGATCATCGGCCCGGGCGTTGCCAACGAATGCCTGCACAAGACGGGATTGCACGTCCAAGACGATCACTTTCTCGCCGAGATCCTCGACCCCGAAACACAGACGCCGCTCGGCGACGGCGAGCGCGGCGAGCTCGTCATCACGACGCTCACCCGCGAGGCGATGCCGGTCTTGCGGTATCGCACCGGCGATCTGACGCGGATGTGGCGCGAGCCGTGCGCTTGCGGCCGCACGACCTCGCGCATCGACTGGCTCACCGGGCGCGTCGACGACATGCTCGTCATCCGCGGCGTGAACGTCTTCCCGACCGCGATCGAAGAGGTGTTGCTCGGCTTCGCCGAGCTCTCGGCCAACTATCGCATCATCGTGGATCGCCCGAGCGCCGGGCTCGACGCGATGACGATCGAGGTCGAGCATCACGCCGCGTCTGCCATCGACGATCGCAGCGCGCTCGAACGGCGCATCGCGCGCAAACTGAACGACGTCCTGCTGATCTCATGCGAGCTGCGCGTGCTCGTCCCCGGTGCGATCGAACGCATCGAAGCCGGCAAGGCCAAACGCGTCTACGACCGGAGGACGGTGAGCGGATGAGCGACCTGATCGCCGAGCAGCACGGGCTCGTCCGGCTGCTGCGCCTCAATCGTCCCGCACGCCTCAACGCGCTCACCGACGGCCTCGCCACGGAGATCGCCGCAGCGCTCGAGGCCGCGGACGGCGACGAGACGCGCGCCGTCGTCCTCACCGGCGATGAACGCGCCTTCGCTGCGGGCGCCGACATCGGCGAACTCGCGCAGCCCGGCGGCCCGCAGCTCGAAGTCTGGGATCGCATCTGGAATGCCCGCGTGCCGATCGTCGGCGCCGTTCGCGGGCTCGCGCTCGGCGGCGGGCTCGAACTTGCGATGAGCTGCGATGTCTTGGTCGTCGCCGAGGACGCGCGCCTCGGGCAGCCGGAGATCAAACTCGGTCTGATGCCGGGCGCGGGCGGAACGCAACGTCTCACGCGCGCGCTCGGCAAGGCCCTCGCGATGGAGATGGTGCTGACCGCTCGCGAGATCGACGGGCGTGAAGCCTATGCGCGCGGGCTTGCCGGCGCGTGCGTGCCGGCGGAGCTGGTGCTGCGCACGGCGCTCGCGCTCGCGCAGACGATCGCCGCCCAAGCACCGCTCGCCATCCAGGCCGCGAAGCGCGCGGTGAACGACGCCTTCGAATTGCCGCTCGCAAGCGCGCTCGGGCGCGAACGCAGCGCGTTCCGCGAGCTGCTCGAGACCGACGACGGGCGCGAAGGCATCGCCGCCTTCACCGAAAAGCGCCGCCCGACGTGGAGCGGAAAATGAACGATCTCGTCGACCATCGCCTCGAGCGCGATGGCGCCGTCGCCACGATCGTCTTCGACCGCCCGGCGGCGTACAACGCCGTTACCGGCGCGATGCTCCTCTCGCTGAAGGCCACGATGAAGGCGCTCGCGCGCGACCGTGAGGTGCGCGCGATCGTGCTGACCGGGGCCGGGAAAGCCTTCTGCGCGGGTCAGGCGCTCGACGACGCCCAGACGATGAGCGAAGGCAACGGCCGCCCCGATCTGCTGCGCGCCGTGATGGAGCGCTTCAATCCGCTCGTGATCGCAATCGCGACGATCGAGAAGCCGGTGATCGCGGCCGTGAACGGCGTCGCCGCCGGCGCGGGCATGGGCATCGCGCTCGCCGCCGACTTCCGCTTCGTCGCCGCAAGCGCATCGTTCACGACCGCCTTCGCGAAGATCGGCCTCGTCCCCGATAGCGGCGTCTCGTTCTTTTTGCCGCGTATGGTCGGCTATGCGCGGGCGCTCGAACTCACGCTGCTCTCCGAGAAAATCGACGCCGCACGCGCAAACGAACTCGGGCTCGTCACGAGACTCTGCGCCGACGACGTCCTCGCGCAAGCGCAGGCTTTCGCAACGACGCTCGCCCGAGGGCCGCGCTCGCTCGGCCTCATCAAACGCGAGCTGATCCAAAACGGCCTCGGCGATCTGCGCGCCGCGCTCACCTACGAAGCCCAACTCCAAGCCATCGCCGGCGACAGCGCCGATTTCATCGAAGGCATCAGCGCCTTCCGCGAAAAGCGCCAGCCCCACTTCTGCGGCGAGTAGTCCTGATGAAGCCTGACCGTCTTTCGCGCACAACGATCGCCGCCGGGCTCCTCATTGCGTTTACCGTGAGCATGATCGTCGTCGGCCGCGTCCGATTGCCGTCGCTGGCGTTCCTCGTTCCGAGCGCGGTCGTCGCTACGCTGCTCGGATGCATCGCGACCGGCGTCGTTCTCATCGTCACGCTGCGGACGCGCTGGCGTGCGTCCCGGGTCGTGCTGGCCGGGTCGTACCTCAGCAGTGCGTTCATCGCCGTCTTGTTGCTCCTGACCGCGCGCTTCGCCGACGGCAGCCAGATCATCAGCAGCCCGTCCCATTTCGGTGGCTGGATCGTCCTGCTCTGGCAGATTGTCCTGGGAGCCCACGCACTGGCCTACGCCGTTTTGCTGTACCGCATCGAACGCGGTGCGACGGTGCCGAGGCGACGCACGATCTCCGCCGCGGTCTGGACCTCGGCCGCGGTGCTGCCGTTCCTCACGATGGCCGCAGCCTGGGCGCTGCAAGCACACCCGATGGGAGATCTCGAGACGAGCGGGCTCTCCATCGCAACGGTACTCGAGATGTGCATCGCAACCGGAGCCGTTGCGCTCGTGCATGGCGACCGGATCGAGCGCGCGTACGCGATCGCCATTTTGGCACTGTCGCTCGCGTATCTGCTCGAAATCTACGATCGGCCACTGACGATCGGCGCATACGCCGAAATGATGCTCTATACCGTTTGGGCTCTGGCCGTTCTCGTCGCGGCCGTGAACGAGCTCCTGGGCGCATACAACAGGCTCGGCCGGACGGAAGAGGCTCTGGTCGAGCATACCCAACGGCTCGTCGCGATGTGGGAGATCGCCGGCGACGCATCGCTTAACGAAGCCGAGCGCTTTCAAGCGATCTTGGATGCGGGTGCGCGCGCGATCCGGCCGGGACATCCCTTCCACGGGCATCTCGCACGGCACGAGGGCGAAGACGTCGTCATTGAATCGGTCGCCAGCGGCGCAAACCTCCCGACGGATTACGAGCGCATGTTCGATTTGCTCGTAATCGGCGCGCGACTGCCACTGCGCGACGGCATGCATGCCGATATTCTCGCCGCCGGCGGGACCTGCGACTGGGCCGATATCGCGTTCGATCCCGCCGCGCCGGTCCGCGCGCGAACGCAGTCTCTCGGCCTTCGCGCGGTGATCGGCACGACGTTCCGAGTCGGCAACGAGCAGTACTTCCTCCTCTATGCCTCGCGGCGTGGGGTACGGCGACCGTTCGATCGGGACGACCGATTTTTCATCGAACTGGTTGGCTCGTTTTTCGCCGCCCGGCTTCATCAACGCCAGCAACTCGAACGAATCCATCGCGAGGCGGAACGCGATGCGCTCAGCGATCTTCCGAATCGCGCCGCGTTTCGCGCGGCGGCGATGCGGGCGCTGCGCGAGCGCGGGCGCGGCAGCGAAAGCGTGGCGCTTGCAATCATCGATCTGGACCGCTTCAACGAGATCAACGGCACCTATGGCCACGCCGTCGGAGACCGTGTGGTCGTCGCGGTCGCGGCGGGTCTGCGCTCGCGCTTGGCACCGGGAGAGCTCGCGGGCCGCATCGGCGGCGACACCTTCGGCGTACTGCTCGTCGGCACCGACGAAGCGGCGCTGCTGGAACGCGTCGTAGCCATGCGCGGAACCTTTTCCGAGCCGCTGGCCGAAGCCAAGAGGGGCGAGCCGGTTCGCATCAAGGCCAACGTCGGCGTAGCAACGTTTCCGCAAGACGCACAAACGTACGACGATTTGATCGCGCGCGCGGAGGCGGCGCTGCAAGTCGCCAAGCTCGGTGACGGGGGCATCGCCCGCTACCATTCCGAGCTCGAGACAGGACTCGAGGTTCGTCGCACCATGCGCCGCATGCTGGCCGGCGGCATCGAAGCGAACCAACTTACGATCCACTATCAGCCCTCGATCACGCTCGTCGACGGCCGGCCGGCCGGCGCCGAAGCGCTCATTCGCTGGCGTCACCCGACGCGCGGTCTCGTCGGACCCGATGATTTCATCCCGTTCGCGGAACAGCACGGGTTGATCGGCGGAATCGGTACCTGGGTCCTGCAACGCGTCGCCGCCGACATCGTCGAACTCGGTGAGCGGCTCGGAACGGCGCGCATCTTCGTCAATCTATCGCTCAGCCAGGTCGACGACATCACGCTCGTTACGCAGGTGCGCTCCTTGCTGGAGAAGCATCCGGGGCTCGCGGAACATATCGGTTTCGAGATAACGGAGTCGGCCGCGATGCGCGATACCGTGCAGACGATCCGCACACTTTCAGCCATTCGAACGTTCGGCATCCCGATTGCACTCGATGATTTCGGAACGGGCTACTCCTCACTTGCACATCTCAAGCGATTGCCCATCGACGTCATGAAAATCGATCGCACGTTCGTCGCCGGAGTTCCAACCGACGAACACGATGCCGCGCTCATCGAGACGCAGTTCGCGATCGCGCGGCAATTCGGCTACGATACGCATGCCGAAGGCGTCGAGCGCGAAGAGCAGATCACCTGGCTACGTGCCCTCGGCTGCCAATTCGCCCAAGGTTTTCTGATCGCGCGCCCGATGCCGCTCGAGGAGTACGCCAACTGGCTCGCCGAGCGCGCTGCGGACGACGCAATGAGTGCCTAGGAGCACCATCACACGACGCCTATTGATCGGTTGATTGCTGCGGAAGGGCTTCCATCGATCTCCGCCTGAGTTCGGCGTATGCACGCAATCGAAGTCGCCGGGTACGGCGATGCCGCACAACTTCGCTACGTCGAACGCGACGAGCCGGTGCCGGGTCCGGGGCAGGTCGCGATTCGCGTGGCGCTGACCGGGGTCAATTTTGCGGATATCATGGCGCGGCGCGGTGCCTATCACGCAGGATCGCCGCCGCCGTTCGTGCCCGGGCTCGATTGCGTGGGGACGATCTCCGCACTCGGCGACGGCGTGGAGAATTTGAACGTCGGGCAGCGTGTCGCCGCGTTCGTCGACGCGGGATCGTACGCGCAGACGGTTCTCGCGCGCGATGTCCTGACGTATCCGCTGCACGATCGAATCAGCGATGAAGCGGGAGCGTCGCTGCTGCTGCTCGTCACGGCGTATCACACGCTCACGTTCGCCGGAAAGATCACGGCCGGCGAGAGCGTTCTCATTCACGCGGCGGCGGGCGGCGTCGGTTCGACCGCCGTGCAGATCGCGAAGCACCTCGGTGCCAAACCGATCATCGCGACCGCCGGTTCGGCGGAGAAGCTCGGGATCGCGCGCCGCGCCGGCGCCGACGTCGCGATCGACTATACCAAAGAAGACATCAAAGCCGCCGTGCTCGGCGCGACGCAGAATCGCGGCGCCGATGTGATCCTCGATTCGGTCGCGGGCGACGTGTTCGCCGCATCGGTCGAAGCGTTCGCGCCGTTCGGCCGGTACGTGATCTACGGCATGTCGTCCGGCAAGCCGGGCGAAGCGAAAACGCCGACGTTCCACACGCAGAACCGCAGTCTGGTCGGCTTCTCGGCGGGTCATTACCGCAATCTGCGTCCCGCCGTGTTGCGCGAAGGCACGATGGCCGTACTCGAACTCGTCGCGGCCGGTGTCGTGAAGCCGATCATCGGCGCGCGTTTCCCGCTACGCGACGCCGCGCAAGCACAGACGCTCGTCGAGTCGCGCGCAAGCCACGGGAAAGTGCTGCTCGACCCGACCGCATAACATCCGACCGCGTCGAAGAGCATCGCGGTCTCCACCACCGTCATCCTGAACCGGTCGAAGGATGACACGGATGGTTTTGACGTTCTTCGAGAAGACGGCCTAGTGGGGGTCGTGGTGCGGCGCTGCCGCGTGAGGTTGCGGTGCACGCTGCTGTGGTACGGGCCGCGCCTGCGGACGGCTATACGATTCGTTTGGCCGACCGTAAGCCGCACTCGGATGGCCGTATGCACTCGCGTTATTGGACGAGGGGTTCGGACGGTTGTAGGAAGCGCTCGGACGGCTGTATGAGGCGTCCGGACGGCTATACGACGCATTCGGACGGCTGTACGACGTGCTCGGACGATTCGCGTCCATGTCGCCGCTCGTGGACGAGCTGCTCGGGCGAGCGTAGGACGACGAATTCGGACGACTATATGACGGTCGGTTCGCATCAGCGGCGCTGCGATCGTCGGGGATCTGACGAGTCTCGCGATAGTGCGGCGTCGTTTCACGCGCCGCGCCTTCGGATGCGGGCGATCGCGTTGCGTTGAAGCGCGACCACGCATCGCTCGGTGCCGCTTGCCGCAGCGTCGCGGCGTTGCTGCGCACCGTCGCGCCGCTTCCGTACGACGAATGCGGCGTCTCCGGGACGGCTTGATTCGAGCGTAGCGAAGACGCCGGTGGGAGTTCGCGGACGGGTTCTTGTGCGGAGGATTCGCGAATCGCCGAAACCGCTTGCGCGCGCTGCGCCGAGAACGAGGCGACTTGCGCGACCGGTCGATTCCCCGCAAAGGTGCGGTCCGCGAAGAGGTTCGCGCGAACCGCCACCGTCGGCGTGCGCGTCGCGAAGCGAAGGCTTCCGGCGGCGGGCGCCACCGGCACCGGACCGCGCACGATCGTCGCGCTCCGGACGTTCACCGACCCCGCGGCATAGGCCATCGTGTGACGGTAGACTTGCCCATTTGCAAACGCCGGCGCGCTCACGCCGACGAAGCCGCGCGGCGCCGACGCGTTGTGATAGACGTTCACGATATTCACGTTTACGATGTTCGGACCCCAACCGGCACGCGAGCCCCAGTACGGATGGTAGATCTCGTGCGGTGCCAGCGGCACCCAGCCGACGTTGCTGAAGCCCACGCTCACGCCGCCGCCGCCCCCGCCGAAGGTGACGAAGCCGACGAGTGCCGGCGCATACCGCGGCGGCCCGTAGGCAACCGGCGGCGGCGTCCAGGCCCAGCGGCTCCAGGCCGCGTTATAGTACCAGCGGCCGTAGTGATACGGCGCCCAGCCCCACGGCTCGTAGCTGACCCAGGTATAGCCGTAGGTCGGCTGCCAAACCCAATTGCCGTCGGTATACGGCGACCAGTCGGGCGGCGTTTGCGGCACCCAGACCTGACCGTACGACGGATCGCTCTGCCACTGGCCGAACTGCGAGAGGTCGCCGGTCCCCGGGATCTGATCGCTCACGTTCGGATCTTGAAATGCGACGTTGAAGTTCGCATCACGATTGCGATTGAACCCGTCGAACTCATCGGCGGCGACGTCCTCGACGGTCGTGATGCGCGGGTTGTCGGGATTGCCGACGGCGGCGATCGTCGTGCCCGCGCTCACGTCTTGGGCACCGTTCTGCCAGAAGATCTGGGCGGTACCGGACCGCACGGTGACGCGCGTCTGACCGTCCTGCGTGACGCTCACGCGCAGCGCGCCGGCGTTTTCCGGGCGCACCGAAAGCGACGGCGTGTCGATTTGCGCCGCGCCGTCGACGCCGTGGAACGTGCGGATCTCGACGTCGCCCTCGGCGAGCTGCGCTTCACGATGCTGCGGATCGAGGTTGATCAGCCGCAATTGCACGTTGCGGTTGAGCCGCAGGGCGTTATCGCCGTCGAACTCGATCTCACCGCGCCCGGTGGCGCCGGTCGAGACGTAGTCGTTTTGCTGCAGCGGTGCGTTGACGGTCGCCCCGACCGGCGCGCTCGAATCGGCGCGTTGAATGGAGAAGTCACCCTGGACGACGGAGAGGCGCGCGACCGGAGGGCCCGCATCGGGTGCAGCCGGGTCGGTATCGTCGGCGAAGGCGGCCGAGGGCGCAAAGGCAGCGACGCCCAGGAGCGCCGCGAGCCCGGTGACTCCGAGAAGCCGCCGGAATGAAAATGAGTCCATGTGTATCGGGTTGCTCCTTCTCCTCGCAAAACGCAGTCCGGTCCACCTGACGTTGCGCGCTACCCCGCAAAATGGATTAGAGTCTGCCCAGAAATCGAAGAACGTCCGTTTCCGCACGCCCATCCTTCGACAGGCTCAGGATGACATTCAGGCGGGTCAGGATCACATTCAGGCGGGGCACGGTCACATTCAGGCGGGGCACGGTCACATTCAGGCGGCTGAGGGTCACCTTAGAGGCGCTCGAAGAGCGTGGCGATTCCTTGGCCCATGCCGATGCACATCGTGGCGAGGCCGTAGCGGCCGCCGCGGCGGCGGAGTTCATGGAGCAGGGTGCCGGCAAGGCGGGCGCCGCTGCAGCCCAGCGGGTGGCCGAGGGCGATCGCGCCGCCGTTGACGTTGACGATCGCCGGATCGAGGCCAAGCTCGCGCACGCAGGCGACGCTCTGGGCGGCGAAGGCCTCGTTGAGTTCGACGAGGTCGAGATCGGCCGTCGTCAGGCCGGCGCGTTCGAGCGCGCGGCGGGTCGCGCCGATCGGTCCGATCCCCATCACGGCCGGATCGACGCCGAAGGTCGCCGAGGTGACGATCCGCCCGAGCGGCTGCCAGCCGTTTCGCTCGGCGGTTGGAGCGCTGCATACGAGCAGCGCGGCGGCACCGTCGTTGAGGGGGGAAGAGTTCCCGGCGGTCACCGTCCCGTTCGGGCGAAAGGCCGGCTTGAGTTTCGCGAGCGCTTCGCGCGTGGTGTCGGGGCGCGGCGCCTCATCCGCATCGACGCGCACGGTGCCCTTCGCGGCCGGCACGGTCACCGGGATGAGCTCGTCGGCGAAGCGGCCCGCTTCCATCGCGGCTTTGCATTTCATCTGAGACTCGTAGGCAAACGCGTCTTGATCCTCGCGCGTGACGTTGAACCGGTCCGCGACGTTCTCGGCCGTCTCACCGAGCGAGATCGGCGGATAGAGCGCGGCGAGCTTCGGATTCACCATCCGATTGCCGAGCGTCGTATCGTGGATCTGCGCGACGCGGTCGAACGCTTTCTCGGATTTGAGGATGACCGACGGCGCGCGCGACATCGACTCCGCGCCGCCGGCGATCGCGATGTCCAGGCAATCCGCTTTGATCGCGTGGAACGCGGAGTTGATCGCTTGCAAACCGCTGCCGCAGAGCCGGTTGAGCGTCGTGCCGGCGACGGTGACGGGCAGGCCGGCGATCAGCGCGGCCATCCGGCCGCCGTTGCGACAATCCTCACCGGCTTGATTTGCCGCGCCCCAGAAGAGGTCTTCGATCGTTGCGGGATCGACCCCGGTACGCGCGACGAGCGCGGCAATCGCAAGCGCGGCCAGATCGTCGGGCCGCGTGTACGCGAGCACGCCGCCGTAGCGTCCCATCGGGGTGCGCACGGCATCGACGACGACCGCCTCAGCCAACGGAAAAGCGCTCGAGCTGCGGGATCCCGATCTCGTCCGCCATCGCATCGAGATCCGACCAGACCTTCTCGACGAGCGGAATGCCGTCGCGGCCGTACTCGATCGTCTTCTCGTGTTCGATCTCACCCGCGACGTAGATGCGATCGTGGCCGGGCGCCTTCGCACTCTCTTTGAACATCCGCAATTCGCGGTCCATGTCGCGCTTGAAATCGGCGAGATCGCGCATCGCATCGACGCGCATCGCGCCGAACCAGTGGGCTGTGATCCCACCGCGCTGTTCGGGACCTTCGGGCAGGCTCAGATCGGTGCCGAAGAGGCCGCCCGCGAGCACGCCGCACAGGATCTCGGAGAGCGCGCCGAGGCCGTAGCCCTTGTGGCCGCCGTTCTCGATCCCGATCCCGCCCAGCGGCGTGAGCGCGCCGTGAAAGCGCGCTTCGGTCGGATCGTCGGTGCCGGCGCCATTGCGGTCCACGGCCCAGCCGGGCTTGAGTTTGAGCCCCTTGCGTTCGTACACTTCGAGCTTGCCGTAGGTGACCGTCGTCGTCGCGAAGTCGAGCACGAACGGCGGCTCCTCGCCGGTTGGAATCGCGTAGGCGAAGGGGTTCGTGCCTTGCATCTTGTCGCGGCCGAAGGTCGGCACGGCGAAGTGCGTCGAGTCGGTCGACGACATGCCGATCAGATCGTGCTCGAGCGCCATCATCGCGTAGTAGCCGGCGATGCCGTAGTGGTTGGAATTGCGCACGGCGGCGAACGCAATGCCGCGCGCTTGCGCCTTCTCGATCGTCTTGCGCATGGCGAGGATCGACACCGGATGACCGAGCCCGTTGTCGGCATCGATCAGGGTCGAGGTCGGCGTCTCGCGCACCACGGTATACGCGGGCGCCGGATTGATCGTCCCGAGGCGAATGCGGTCGACGTAGAACCAGCGCAGGCGCGCGATCCCGTGCGACTCGATGCCGCGGATGTCGGCGGCGACCAGGACATCCGCAACGTCGCGCGCCTGCGCTTCGCTGACGCCGACCTGGGTGAGCGCACGGATGATGTAGGCGTGTTCGACGTCGCGGCGGACGCGCAGCGCCGGTGCGGCGATCATGCTGCCTGATCCTCGGCCCAGGTCGCGGCATCCTCGGCGGTCTGCGCGCTCTCCGCATCCACCGCGGCGGCGAACGCCGGCTCGATCAGCGCGCGCAGCAGCGCGAGCGGATCGCGGTCGCGGATGCTCGCGCGTTCCTCGGCGGAGCGATAGATCGAATCGTCGTCGTTCGAGGTATTCGGCATGAAGCGTTTGCAGACGGCGTCGATGAGCGTCGGCCCCTCGCCGCGCCGCGCGCGTTCGATCGCTTCTTGCGCCGTCGCCGAGACGACCTCGACGTCCGCGCCGTCGATCGTGATGCCCGGAATGCCGTAGCCGGCGGCGCGCTTCGCGAGCACCTGCTCCTTGTATTCGAGCGTGCTGCGCACCGATTGCGTGTAGCCGTTGCGATGCACGACGAACACGCACGGGAGCGCGTGCACGGCCGCAAAGTTCATCGCTTCGTGGACCTCGCCTTTTTGCGCCCCGCCGTCGCCGTAGGCGACGATCGTGACGCCGCCGTCGCGGGTGTACTTCGAGGCCCAGGCCGACCCGACGCCGTGCGTCACCTGATTGGGTTGCGGCCCCTGCTGCGAGAGGATCCCGAGTTTGCGCGATCCCCAATGCGCGTAAGGCTGGTGTCCGCCGGCGTTGGGGTCGCTGCGTTTGGCGAAGAAATGCAGCATCACGTCGCGCGGCGGCATCCCGAGCACGAGCATCGCGCCGAGATCGCGGTAGTGCGGCGCCACATAATCGCGGCCGGGCTCCAAATGGAGCGCGTAGCCGATCGAAACCGCTTCGTGCCCGGCGCACGGAACCGCGAAGTGTGCGCGGCCCGCGCGTGCGAGCCGCCACATCTTCTCATCGAGCGCCCGGGCGAGCGACATCGCCCGGTACGCGCGCTCCCGCTCCTGCGTCGTCAGCATCTACTTGAGCAGCTTGAAGGTGTCGTTGTCGATCTGGGTCATGACCGTCGAGAACGTCGAGAGCCCGTTGTGATCGCCGCTCGAAAGACGATACGAACCGGTGACGCCGTCCCACTGTGCGTGTTCGAGCGCATCGCGCAACTTCTCACCGTCCGTCGACTTCGCGATCGTGAGCGCCGAGCGGAACACGTAGATCCCGTCGTAGCCGAAGCCGCCGAAGATGCTGACCGGCAGATCCTTGGGGTAGGCCGCCGAGAAGTCGTGAATGTACTTCTGGATGATGTCGCGCTGCGGATCGTTTGCCGAGAGTTGGTTCGCAACGTTGATCTTCGTGCTCGCAATAAACGCCCCGTTGAGCGCCGCGCCGGCTTGCTTCGGGAACGCGCCGTTGGCGGCACCATCGGAGAAGTAGATCGGGTAGGGCAGGCTGAGTTCGCGGTAGGCCTTGATGATGACCGCGACCGACGGAAGCGTGCTCCAGACGACGACGGCCTGCGGGTTCGCGGCTTTCACGCGCGTGAGCTGGGTCGTGGCGTCGGTGGCGTTCGCGGCGATCGCTTCGGCATCGACGACGGTGAAGCCGAGCTTCGCGCCCGCATCGCGGAAATGGCCGAGGCCCGTCTTGCCGTAGTCGTCGTCGCGGTAGATCACGGCGACCTTCGTGATGCCCTTCTTCTTCATGAACTCTTGCATCGTCTCGGCGACGTGGAAGTCGTTGATCGGCATCTTGAAGACCCAGTGTTTGTCTTGCACCGGTTGGATGATCTGGGCGCTCGAACCGAACGAGATCAGCGGGATGTGCGCCTGGGTGACGATCGGCGTCATCGCGAGCGTCGTCTGCGTGAGCGCGGAGCCGAAGATCGCGATCACGTGCTGATCGAGCAGCTTGCGCGTCGCGTTGACCGCGGTCGTTGGGTTCGATTCGTCGTCGAGGATCGTGATCTGCAGCTGGTGACCGTTGACGCCGCCGGCTTTGTTGATCGTATCGACGGCGAGCTGCATGCTGTCGGCCTCGGGACGGCCGAGCGAGGCTCCGGGGCCGCTCTCGGAGACGACCGCGCCGAGCTGATAGGGCTCGTCTGCGGCGCCCGCGCCGCGCGGTACCGCCGCCGCGCCGATTGCCAGTGCGAGCGCACAGGCGCCCCATCGAATTGCTGATCGCATGCTAATCCCTCCCAATCATTTCGCTTCAGTGTGATTCCAAGTAAACGCGATGCGCTTGTGCCGCAAGTTCGTCGGCCGTTGCGGTCCCGACGATTCGGCCGCGCTGCAAGAGATACGCGCGGCTGCAAATCCGTGCCGCGAGTCGCAGGTTCTGCTCCACCAGAACGAGCGTAACTCCTCGTTCGGTGAGCTTCGCGAGCGCGCCGAAGTTCTCACTGCGGACCTTGGGTGCAAGACCGAGCGACGGTTCGTCGAGCAAGAGCAAGTCCGGCTTTGCCATCAGTGCACGGCCGATTGCTACCATCTGCTGTTCGCCGCCGGAGAGCGAGCCCGCGCGCGTATCGCGATAGCGCACCAGCCCCGGGAAGAGCTCGAAGATGCCGTCGAGATCGTCGGCGAGCTCGTGCCGGGGCACGCGACGGCTATACGCGCCGAGCAGCAGGTTCTCGCGCACGGTCAGCGGCGCGAACACTTGCCGCCGTTCGGGCACCAGCGCCACGCCGCGCGAGGCGAGCCGCTCGGGCTTCGCGCGCGTCGCGTCTTTGCCGGCGATCGTGATCGTTCCAGAGCCGGCCGGGATCAAGCCGGTGATCGAACCGATGAGCGTCGTCTTGCCGGCGCCGTTGGGTCCGACGATCGCAACGGTTTCGCCGCGCTCGACGCGCAGCGAAACGTCCCACAGCACCTGAACGCGCCCGCGAACGGTATTGAGTCCGGTGATTTCGAGCGCCGCGTCGCTCATCCGAGTTCATCTCCGATATAGGCGTCGATCACGATCGGATCCGCGGCAACCTCGCGCGCGGTCCCCTCGGCGATCTTGCGCCCGTGATCGAGCACGACGACGCGGTCCGCAACCGAGAGCAACTCGCCGACGGCGTGCTCGACGAGCAGCACGCCGATCCCGCTCTCGCGCGCGCGGACGATCGTCTGCAGCACGATCTCGACCTCATCGGGATTGAGCCCCGAGAGCGGTTCGTCGAGCAAGAGCATCTGCGGTTCGATCGCGAGCGCCCGGGCGAGTTCGAGAAAGCGTTCCTCGCCGAACGAGAGCGATTCCGTCGGCCGTGCGGCGATCGCGCCGATCCCCATCGTCACGAGCAATTCATCCGCGCGCTCGCGCAGCGCCGCATCGGCGGCGCGGCGGCGTGCCCAGCCGAAGCCGCTCGGTACGAGCGACCGCAGCGCGCCGGGCGGAAAGACACCGCCGAATTCGCGCGTCGCGAGCGCCGCGGCGATGCTCTCGCGCACGTCGAGTCCCCAAAACATCATCGGTGTCTGGAACGTGCGCGTCACCCCGTGCCCCGCGATCCACGCGACATCTCGCCCGGTCAGTGCCGTCGTGCCGAGCGTGACCGAGCCGTGCGTCGGTTTCTGCACGCCGCTGATCACATTGAAGAGCGTCGTCTTGCCGGCGCCGTTGGGTCCCATGATGCCGAGCACTCGGCCGCGCTGGGCGTCAAAAGAAACATCTTCCAATGCGACGACGCCGCCGAAACGCATCGTGATGTCGCGAACCGCGAGCGCGCCCCTCATGCCTGACGCACCGCGCGCCCGAGCAGCCCTTGCGGACGCAGCAGCAGCACGAGCACCAAGATGATAAAGCCGATGCCCTGCTCCCAGCCGGTCGAAATCAACCCGCCCGAGACTTTCTCCGCGATGCCGAGCACGAAGCCGCCGACGAGCGCACCCGGTAAGCTCTCGAGCCCGCCGAGCACCGCGGCGACGAAACCGGCAAGACCGAACGTGAGACCCATGTCGTAGGTCGCACTCGTGATCGGCGCGATCACGACGCCGCCGAGGCCGCCGATCGCAGCCGCCGCGATGAAACTCCAGAACGCGAACGTGCGCAGTGGAATACCGAAGGTCGATGCGATCGCCGGACTCGCGACGGCCGCGCGCACGGCCGTTCCCGCGTAGGTGCGTTGAAAGAAGATGTAAAGGAGCGCGAAGACGAGGATATCCGCGCCGAGCACCCACAGCGCTTGCGGCTGGATCACGCCGCCGAAGATCGCGATCGACGAGCCGGCCGTGAAGGCGCCGAGGCTCAGCGGGTTCGTCCCCCAGATGATGAGCCCGAGACCCCGCAGCGCGACATCGAGACCCAGCGTGATGAAGATCAGCGTCACGCCGGTCGCGCCGCGACTCCGCGCGGGGCGGATCGCAAGCAGATACGAGAGCGCGCCGGCAACGGCCGCGGCCACGATGCCGAGCGCGCCGGCCTCGACCGGCGCCATCCCGGCACTCGCAAGCGACGCCGCCGTCATCGCGCCGATCATGACGTACTCGCCTTGCGCGAAGTTGATGATGCCCGTGACTTGATAGATCAAGACGAAGCCCGCCGCGACGAGCGCGTAGATCGCGCCGCTGACGAGTCCGGCGAGAATGTATTGCCAGAGCGAAGCGATCACGCGCGCGCCTCGCCGAACCGGCTTACCAGCCCCTTGGGCAAGAACACCAGCATCGCGATCAGGATCACACCGAGGAAGAACGACTGAAAATCGCCGCGCGCGCTCGGGATGAGGACCGGCACGACGGCTTGCAGCACTTGCGAGAGCGCAACGACGATCGCCGCGCCGATCGGCGCGCCCCACAAGCTGCGGATCCCGCCGATCACCGACATCAACACGAAATTCACCGACAAGAGAAATCCGAACGAGCTCGGATCGATATAGGTTTGGTACGACGCATACACACCGCCCGCGAGCCCCGCGTAGACGGCGCTGAGTACGAAGGTCTGCCGCTTGAGCCGCTGCGCATCGATGCCGACGGACGCCGCGCCGAGTTCGCCGGCCGAGATCGCGATCAGCGAGCGGCCGAAATTCGAGCGCACGAGTTGGCCCGCGAATGCAAGGCCGAGCGCGACGAGCAGCCAGCTCAAGATCGCATGCGCGCGCAGATCGAAGGTGTAGCCGCCGATGGCGAAGCTCGGGATGCTGCTGAAGCCGGATGAACCGCCGAGGAAGTCCCATTCGTTGAAGACGACGTTGATCACGATGCCGAGCGCGAGCGTCGCAAGCGCGAGCAAATTCTCACGCAGCCGCAAGACGACGAAACTCAGACCGTACGCGACCAGTGCGGCGACGATGCCGCCGGCGATCAGTCCGAGCCACGGGCTCAGCTGCAGTTTCACCGTCATCACCGCCGACGTGTAGGCGCCGACGCCGACGAAGGCCGCCTGCCCGAGCGACACTTGCCCCGCGTAGCCCATAAAAAGATTGAGACCGATCGTCACCAGGGCGTAGATGCCGACCAGCGTGATGAGTCCGGTGTAATAGGGTGGAATGAACCAGACCGCGATCGCAACGACCGCAAAGAGGACGAATCCGCCGATCGCGTACGACGCGGCACTCCGAGGCATGGCCGTGCGGATTCTCAGGCCGCGACGCGCGCCCTGCCCGTTACTCGATGACGTTGAAGGTCCCGTTCTCGACCGCCATCTTCACGGCATCCGGGCCGAGCCCGTTATGATCCGTTGCGGTGAACTGGAAGCGGCCGGTCGTTCCCTGATAGGGCTTCATCGTCTGTAGCCAGGTGGTGACGGCGTCGCCGTCAGCGTTGCCCTTGGTTCCGTCGATGGCGAGCGCAATCAGGTGCGCGGCGTCCCAGGCGAAGGACGCGAAGTTCGAGGGGCGCGCGTGGTAGGCTGCGCGATAGAGCGCAAGAAAGCGCGCCTGCTCGGGCGAGGGATGGACGAGATTGAGGTTCATGTCGGAGTACACGCCGTAGCCGTCCTTCCCGGCAACGAGCACGAAATTATCGGAGACGATCCCGGTCGTGCCCGCGATCGCCCCGGCGAAGCCGAACTGCTTGGCTTGCCGCACGAGGATCGGTGCGACCGGCGACGCCGTCCAGATCATCAGCGCATCGGCCTTCGCAGCGAGCGCCTTTTGGAGCTGCGGCGTCACGTCGGTCGCGCTGATCGGGAACGACTCGTCATCGACCACCGGCATCCCGAGCCGCGCGGCTTCGGCCCGCACGACGGCCGAGCCGCTGATCCCGTACGGCGCCTCGTCGTGCATGATCGCCATTCGCTTGCAGTGCTTCTTGTCGCGCAGGAAGAGGATGAGTTTGTCGGCTTCGAGGGCGTTCCGGGGCGTCGTTTCATAGAGGTACTTCAGCACGCCGGACTTCGTGTTCCAGAGCGTATCCGAGGGATTCATGTACATCTCGACGATCTTCGCCTGCGTCGTGACGCGCGAGATCGCCGCGGTCGTCGGGGTGAGTGTGCCGCCGACGATCGCCGCGACGTGCTGACCCACGAGTTGGGTCGCGAGCTGCTGGGCGACATCGGCCTTGCCCTCATCGTCGAGGATCGTGATTTGGAGCGGGTGGCCGTCGATACCGCCATGCGCGTTGATGTCCGCCTGTGCGATCACGAGCGCGTTGCGTTCGGGTTCGCCGAGCGGGGCGTAGTTGCCGGTGATCGAGAGGATCGCGCCGATCACGATCGGCGTCCCCGCGGCGGCGCGGACCGCGCCCACGCTCGAACTCGCGAGAATGGCGACGGCCGCCGCGATCGATAGAAAACGCATTCGAACCCCCAGCACGAGCGGCAAAGGAAAAAGCCCAGCCCGCCTGGATTTCTCATCGGGCGATGCTTCAACTCCTTGTCGCCGGCCTCACGGTCGGGAGCGGCTACGCGCTCGTGGCGCTCGGCATCCACATCATCCTGCGCGCAACGCGCATCGTGAATTTCGCGCAGGGCGAATTCGTCGTCGTCGGCGGGCTCTTCGCGCTGACCCTCGTGCAGACGTTTCACGCTTCGAGTTGGCTCGCGCTCGCGGGCGCGACCGCCGCCGGATTCGTCCTGGGCCTCGTCTTCGAGCGGTTCATCCTGCGGCCCGCGGCCCGGAACGGCGAGATCGCGCTGACCATCGCGACGATCGGCACGGTCTTCGTCCTGCTCTACGGCCATGCGCTGGTCCCCGGTTGGGGCTCGTTGCCGCAGCCGTTGCCCGCCTTCACGGGCGACGTATCGGACGCGTTTCAAACCCACGGCGTGACGATTCCGTATCAGTCGGTGTGGGTGCTCGTGCTGCTCGGGATCGCCCTCGGCGTGCTCTACGTCTTCTTCGATCGCACCTACTACGGCAAAGCGATTCGCGCTGCGGCGAACAACCCGCTGGGCGCGCGACTCGTCGGCATCGACGTGACCGGAACGCGCGCGATCTCGGTCGGCATCGCCATCGCCGTCGCCGCGTTCGGCGGGACGATCATCGGTCCAATCACGCTGGTCGGCGGCGCGGGCGGGATCGCGATCTCGATCAAGGGCTTCGTCGGCGCCGTCGTCGGCGGCCTCGAATCGCCGGTGGGCTGCGTTGCGGGCGGCCTGCTCGTCGGCATCGTGGAGAAACTCTTGCAGGGCGTCTTTTCGTACGGCGTCGCCGATCCGATCGTCTACTCACTGCTGTTGCTCGGTCTGCTCCTGCGTCCGCACGGACTCTTCGGGAAGACCAGCGCCGTTCGCGATTGATCGCGCGCCTGCGCGCCGACCGGCGCACGCTGCCGATCGTGCTCGCGATCGCCGCCGTCTTCGGCGTGCTGGCGATGCGCGATCCGACGATCGCCCAAGCCGGCACGTACGCGGGGATCTACGCGATCGCGGCAATCGGGCTTTCGATTCTGCTCGGCAACGTCAATCAGATTTCGATCGGCCAAGCGGGCTTCTTCGGCATCGGCGCGTACGCGGTCGCGTATCTGACGACGGCGCTGAACTGGCCGTTCTGGCCGGCGGCGCTAACCGGGATGCTGCTCGCGGCGCTCGCGGGCATCGCGGTCGGCTTCATCGCGCTCCGCTTTCGCGGCCATTATCTCGCGATGGCGACGCTCGCGTTCGGCCTCATCGTCGTCGGGGTCATCCACGAGTCCGATGCGCTCGGCGGCGCGAACGGGATCACCGACATCGCCTTCCCCGCGCTCGGGCCGCTGACGCTCTCGGGTGCGAACGCCTATTGGTTCGTCTGGATCGTCGTCGCGCTCGTCGCCGCCGCGACGCTCGCGACGCTCGGCGGACCGGCGGGTCGCGCCTTCGAGGCGATCCGTAACGACGAGCTCGCCGCCGAAGTCTCCGGCATACCCACCCGGCGGTATAAAATCGCCGCGTTCGCCTACGCGGGCGCGCTGGCCGGACTCGCCGGCGCCGTCTATGCCTCGTTCTTGGGCCTCGTGATTCCGGAGGCGGTCGGCGTCGCGCTCTCGATCGATTTGTTGTTGATGGTGGTGCTCGGCGGCAGCGGCGGCGTGTCGGGCGCGATCATCGGGGCGGGGCTCATCGGTACCCTCGATATCGCGGGGCACCAATTCGAGAACTGGCGCGAAGTGGCGTACGGCGCGCTCGTCATCGCGATCGTGATCGTCGCACCGGGCGGGATCTTCGGCTTGTGGCGCAACCGGTTCCGGCCCAAAGCCGCACCGGCACAGCTGATGCCGCCCGCGACGGTGCGCCCGATCGAACCGCCGCTCGCGCAAGCGCCGCTCGCCGTGCGCGGGCTGACCAAACGCTTCGGCGGCCTCGTCGCCGTCGACGCGGTCGACTTCACGCTCGAACGCGGCACGATCACCTCGCTCATCGGTCCCAACGGCGCCGGAAAGACGACGCTCTTCAACGCGATCTGCGGCGTTTCTCGCCCCAGCGCGGGAACCGTTTCGATCGCGGGGATCGACGTCACCAATCGCAAGCCGCACGCGATCGCGGATCTCGGCGTCGGCCGGACGTTTCAAAACGCGCGTCTCTTCGGCGATATGACCGTGCTCGAAAACGTGCTCACCGGCGCGTTCCGCACCGGCCGCGAAGCGCACGACCGCGCCCGTGCGACGCTTGCAACGCTGGGCCTCGAATCGATCGCGCTGACGTACGCACGCGATCTCGCGTTCGGAGCGCGGCGGCGCGTCGAGATCGCACGCGCGATCGCCGCCGATCCGTGGCTCCTGCTCGTCGATGAACCCGCGGCCGGCCTCAACGCAAGCGAACGCGCACAACTGCACGACGATCTGCTCGCCCTGCGCGCGCGCGGCATGACGCTGCTCTTGATCGAGCACGACATGAAGCTCGTAATGGCGCTGAGCGAACGCGTGATGGTGCTCGAATTCGGCAAACGGATCGCGGACGGCACGCCGGCGCAGGTACGACGCGATCCAGCCGTGATCGCGGCGTACTTGGGAACTCCGGGCTGATGCTGCTCGAGGTGCGCGATCTGAGCGCCGGCTACGGCGCGCTCGACGTGCTGCGCGGCGTCTCGATCGGCGTCGAAGCGGGCGAACTCGTCGCCGTGCTCGGTGCGAACGGCGCCGGAAAATCGACGCTGCTGCGCACGATCTCACGGTACGACACGAACGTTCGCAGCGGATCGATCGTCTTCGACGGTCACGACCTCTTACGTGCGGCCACCGAACGCGTCGTCCGGCTGGGTTGCCTGCAGGTCCCCGAAGGACGGCAACTCTTCACCGAGCTCAGCGTCGACGATAACATCCGCCTCGGCGCGTATGCCACCGGCCGCCGAACGCTGGCCGCCGACCTCGACGCCGTTTACACACGCTTCCCGCGCCTCGCGCAGCGCCGCACGCAACTGGCCTTCTCGCTCTCGGGCGGCGAGCAGCAGATGCTCGCGATCGCCCGCGCGCTGATGGCGAAGCCGAAGCTGCTGATGCTCGACGAGCCCAGCACGGGCCTTGCGCCGCAGATCGTCGCGCACATCTTCGGTATCATCGCCGACCTCAAAGCCGCCGGCACCGCCGTCCTGCTGGTCGAACAGAACGCCTTCCTCACGCTCAAGGCCGCCGATCGCGCCTACATCATGGAAAACGGCGCGATCGCCCTCGAAGGCCCCGCCCACGAACTCGCAAACGACGAGCGCGTGCGCGCGATCTATCTCGGCGGCGCCGTCGACGACGGCTGAGCGGCGGGCGAAGCCGCGATGCTCGGAGCGAGCGATTCGGACGGGCTCGGCTCGGATGCAGGCGTTGCGGGCGGGGCTGCGGTCGGCGCGGGAACGAGCGGCGACTCGGGATGAAACGGCGGGAAGCCCTGCGCGAGACGTTCGCGGCTCAGATGCGCCTGTTTCGATGTCGGAAAATATTTCGCCGTGTACGCGAAGAGGAACTTCGCACGCGCGCGCGCCGCATCGGTTTGCACTTCCGCGTAGAGTTGCGCGAGATGGAACGAGGTGAGCGGCAGCCACGGGTCGCGCGGATACGCGAGCCGCCAACGCTCGATACCGTCTTCGATGAAGCGCGCGTCGTGCAGCAGATCGTCGTCCGAGATCGTGCGCTCGTCGTAGCGCTTGCCCAGCAGGTCGATCTGATGGCGCAGACCGAGAATGCTCATCTTGAGTTGGCCGAAATACTGGTCGGCCGGCGCCTTCGACGGCTTCGGCGTCGCCGAGGCGGACGGCGATGGCGGGGCACCGGCGCGTTTGGTGGGCACCGGGCTTGGCGCCGAAACGGAAGCGGCCCCGACCTTGCCCACCGTTACGGTCGCAAAGATCGAGGCAGCCACGAGAAGCGCGCCGCTGGAGAGTTGTAGGGAAGATCGCGGCATCCACCCGGGATGTACCCGAAATCGGCGCCGCTAAACAGGCCGCCGGAAGCGCGGGTACCCGCAAAGGCAAATCGCCGAAAATCGCCGCAGTGATTCACGTGATGCATTCGCTCGAGGATCGCCCGCACGGCGTCCGCGACGGGGAAGAGCTCGACCCGGCGGCCCTGGGCCGATTCTTTGCCGCGGCGATTCCGGTGGCGACGGGTGCGCTTGCGATCGAGCAGTTTCCGCGCGGCTTCTCCAACCTCACGTACTTGGTGCGCGCGGGCGATCGCGACTACGTGCTACGGCGGCCGCCGTTCGGCGCGGCCGTGAAAGGCGGTCACGACATGGTGCGCGAGTACCGCCTGCTCGCCGCGCTCGCGCCGCACTACCCGCTCTCGCCGCGCCCGGTCGCGGTCTGCGAGGATCCGGCCGTTCTCGGGGCGCCCTTCTACGTGATGGAGCGCGCGCGCGGGATCATCGTGCGTAACGGCACGGGCGAGATCGCGCCGGAAGACATGCGCGCGATGACGGAGGCCCTCGCGCGGGCGCTCGCGGAGCTGCACGAGGTCGATGTCCGCGACCCCGCCTTCGCCGGCTTCGGCAAACCGGCGGGCTACATCGAACGCCAGGTGCGCGGCTGGTCGGAGCGTTTCGCCGCCGCGCGCACCGAGTCGCAACCGGAACTCGAAGCGGCCTTTGCCTGGCTCGCGGAGCATCTCCCCGCAGCGACGGGCGTCGCGCTCGTGCACAACGACTTCAAGATCGACAACGTCATGTTCGATCCCGCCGAACCGGCCCGCATCCGCGCCGTGCTCGATTGGGAGATGGCGACCGTCGGCGATCCGCTGCTCGACATCGGCACGACGCTCGGGTATTGGATCGATGCCGATGAACCCGAGCTGCGGCCGTTCGCATTCGTTCCGACCGATCGGCCCGGCGGCCTAACGCGCGCCGCGTTCGCCGAGGCGTACCTGCGCGCGCGCGGCGGCACCGCGGGCGACCTCGTCTACGCCTACATTTTCGGACTGTGCAAGATCGCCGTCATCGCACAGCAGATCTACGCACGCTACGTGCGCGGTCACACCGCCGACGAACGGTTCGCTGCGCTCGGCGCCGTCGTCACCGCCCTTGGCCGCGCCGCCGGCCGCGCCCGCCGCCGAGGAACACTTTGATGCTCACCCCAACCGCCGTCCCGAGCCACTCGTACGATCTGCGCGAACGTCTGCGCGCCTTCATGGACGAACACGTCTACCCGAACGAGGCGACCTATGCACGGCAGCACGCAAGCGCCGCCGATCGTTGGACGGTTCCCCCGATCGTCGAAGAGCTCAAAGCGCGCGCCAAGACGGCCGGCTTGTGGAACCTGTTTTTACCCGAGAGCGAATACGGCGCGGGCTTGAGCAACCTCGCGTACGCGCCGTTGTGCGAGATCATGGGCCGCGTGATGTGGGCGCCCGAGATCTTCAACTGCAACGCCCCCGATACGGGAAATATGGAAGTGCTCGTGCGCTACGGAACGGACGCGCAGAAGCAGCGCTGGCTCGAGCCGCTGTTGGCGGGCGACATCCGCTCCGCGTTCGCGATGACCGAACCCGACGTCGCCTCATCGGATGCAACGAACGTGCGGCTGCGCATCGAACGCGACGGTGATTCGTACGTTCTCAACGGAACGAAGTGGTGGATCTCCGGCGCGCTCGACCCGCGCTGCGCGGTCTTCGTCGTGATGGGGAAGACCGATCCGGCGGCCGCGACGCACGTGCAGCAATCGATGATCCTCGTGCCGCGCGATACGCCGGGGATCACGATCATGCGTCCGATGGAACTCTTCGGCTACGACGACGCGCCGCATGGCCACGCCGAAATGCGCTTCGAGAACGTGCGCGTCCCCGCCGAGAACTTGTTACTTGGTGAAGGCCGTGGTTTCGAGATCGCGCAAGGCCGCCTTGGGCCCGGCCGCATTCACCACTGTATGCGCACGATCGGCGTCGCCGAACGCGCGCTCGAACTCATGGTCGCACGCGCGAAATCGCGCGTCGCATTCGGGAAGACGCTCGCCGAGCAGGGCGTGGTACGCACCTGGATCGCCGAGAGCCGCATCGCGATCGAGCAAGCGCGTCTGCTCACCCTCGAAGCGGCGCGGATGATGGACGAACAGGGGAACAAAGCGGCTCGCACGCTGATCTCCGCGATCAAAATCGTCGCCCCGCGCGTCGCGCTCGACGTGCTCGACCGCGCGATGCAAACTCACGGCGCAAAAGGCATCTCGCAAGATACGTTCATGGCCCAGGCCTGGGCCTGGATCCGCGCGCTCCGCTTCATCGATGGCCCCGACGAAGTCCACCTCGAGTCGATCGCAAAAGCGGAACTCCGCTAAAGCGCCCGACGCTCGAAGACGTCCAGCCGAATCCGCTAAGACGCCTCGATCAGGTCCAGACGCTTCTCAATACGTGAAAATCCGGCTGTCATCGTCTCACGAATTTCCTTCACGTCGGATTTCAGAACGCGTACGTCCGCTTGCAGAACGCTCACGTCGGATTTCAGAACGCTCACATCCGATTTCAGAACGGCTACGTCCAATTTCAGAACGGCTACGTCCGATTTCAGAACCGCTACGTCCGATTTCAGAACCGCTACATCCGATTTCAGAACCGCTACGTCCGATTTCAGAACCGCTACATCCGATTTCAGAACCGCTACATCCGATTTCAGAACCGCTACATCCGATTTCAGATCGCCGACATCGTCGCGCACGCGAACGAGTTCACCGCGCATTCCGTTGAAGTCCGCGCGCATGACGGCGAAATTCGCCTCCGTTCGTTCTTGGAACGATACGAGGTTCGTCGAAATGAGGTCGAGTAACGCCAGGACGTTGGGCTGCGAGGTGTCGTCGGCCATCGTTTCTCTCTTCTCGGGATCGGCACCCGAACTTCCGGCGCCTCCCCTAGCAGCCTACGCGCAAACCGTGAACGCGCCGTTACCCGCGGATTGCCTGCGTGCCGAGATGCGCGCTCACATCCCGACGTGGCGGTGGCCGCCGTCGATCACGATGTTCGCGCCGGTCAGGTTGGCCGATCCCTCCGAGGCGAGCAGCAGCAGCGTGCCGTCGAGGTCTTCTTCTCGGCCCAAACGTCCGAGCGGGATGCGTCCGATCATCGCTTCGCCGGCGGGTGAGTCGAAGAACGCGCTATTGAGATCGGTGCGAATGTAGCCCGGCGAGATCGCGTTCACGCGGATGCCGTAGCGCGCCCACTCGACGGCGAGGTTGGCGGAGAGCATGATGAGGCCGGCTTTCGAGGCACTGTACGCAGCGAGCGCGCCGACCGCGCGTTCGCCCGCAATCGATGCGATGTTGACGATCGAACCGCCGCGCTTCGCCTCGACCAGCCGCTGCGCGAACGCCTTCGCAACCCGCCACTGGCCGATCAGATTCGTCTCGATGACCCGCGTAAAGTCGGCGTCGCTCATCGTGAGTGCGGGTTTGGCGAGGGCGATGCCCGCATTGTTCACGAGCACGGTCGGCACGCCGACGGCGGCGACGATCCGTGCGAAGGCCGCCTCGATGCTCGCCGGATCGGTCACGTCGAGATCCACCGCGAACGCGCGCCCGCCGGCGGCCTCGATCGCGTGCGCGGTCTCGGCGAGTTTGCCGGCGCGGCGCGCGCCGATCGCGACCGTCGCGCCGCTGCGTGCGAGGACGCGCGCCATGTGCGCGCCGAGGCCACCGGATGCGCCCGTAACAAGCGCGACCGTCCCGTTCAATGAGGTCGTCATGCCGGGCGCTTACGCGCTCGACGAAGCGGATACTCCCGCACGCGCGAAGACGGCCCGGGGCACGAGCCCCGAGCCGTCACGTTCGGTTCGCGAAACGAACCCGGTCTAGTGCGGCGCGAACGGGTCGGTCGCGTAGACCTGCGCCACGTTCACGAGCGGGATCGACGTACCGTACGAGGCGTTCATCTGTGCGATGAACAGGTTCGCGATCACGGCGTAGCCCGTGTTGGACGGATGCAGCCCGTCGAGGCTGAAGAATCCACCGCCGTACTGCAGCGTGCAGCAATGGCCGGGAACGATCGATCCGGGATTGGCCGCCAGCGCCGTAAACGGGGTGTTGATGTCCACCAGCGCCGCTCCGGTTTGTTTCGCCGCCGCAGCGATCGCCGTGTTATACGAGATGTTGAGCGCGCTGACTTGGCTCGCGAGCGCGTCCGGCACGAAGTCGCCGCCGCCGAGCGCGTCGGCACCGCCCGGCGCGATCGCCGTGAGACTGTGGGCCTCGAATGCGCCGAGGATCTTCGCGATGCCCGAGAGCGTCACGTAGCCGCCGGGGCCGACGCCGTAACTCGACTGCAGCGCGGCCAGGATCGTCGGACCGGCCGCGGTAACTTGCGCGCCGGCAGCGGCGCCGACTTGGGCGGCGAAGGCCGGCGTCGCGCCGCCGCACAGCGTCGCGTATTGCGCCGGCGTCGCGTTCGCGCACGCCGCCGTCGCACCGGCGGTGACTTCCGCCGTCAGGGTCGGGACGAGTGCGGGCTGCGGCGTGAAGAGCGCCGCGTCGAGCACGGTCACGAGGTTGGCGATGAGGACCTTCTCGCCCGCTGCTTGCAGCGTTTGGATGATCTTCACGAGATCGGCTTGCATCGCCGAAGCTTGCGTCGCCGGCAACTGACCGAGCGAGAACGTGTACTTCAAGAGGTCATTCGAGCCGAGCCAGACCGTCGCGTACTGCGTGTGCAGCGACGCGGCGGCTTGCGTTTGCGTGATGCCCGTGGGGAAGTTCCCCATGATCGGATAGTAGACACCGCTCTCGCCGCTGACGAGCGAAACGATGCCCGCGAGCGGGGCCGTCGCAGGCACCGAGCACGGCGATTCCGGCCCCGTTTGGTAGAACGCTTCGTGGACGTTCTGACCCGGGATGCCGAGGTCGTACGGCGTGGTCGTGGGGTTCGCACGCGTCTGGAGCGCGGTCGTGTACGAGAAGCCGAGCGAGTTGAAGGCGCCGCAGGCGGTCGTGATCGGGGTCGGCGCGAGGAGGGCGTTCGGAACGAGCACCGTCCCGAGGCCGGGGCCCAAGATCAGGGGCAGCGGCGAACCGGACACCGTGCCGGTCGCGGCACCGCCGTTGGCTTGCGACCAGAGCAGCGCCCAATAGCCGTTTTCTTGCGTCGGCGGCACGTAGGGGCCGAACGGCGAACCCGTCACGGGATTCGCGGTGGGGACGCCGAGCAGACCGTCGGACTGATAGCCCGCGGTGAGCGAGTCGCCGACGCCCGCGATGCGCACGGCGGCGGTGACGGTGTTCGCCGGTGCCGTTCCGACGGAAATCGGATGAGCCGTGGAACCGCCGCCCCCGCAGGCACCCAGGAGCGTCGCGGCGAGCGACGCCGCGATCAGGAGACGAACGCGAGCGAACATCACAGCGGCACCACCGAGGGTTGACCCAGGCCGAATTGGAGTTGGAATTGCGAGGCGTGCAGGCCGCGAACGGTCGGCACGGTTTGGTTACATCCCGTTCCGCTCGCATTGATCCCGACGCAGGTCACCGACGTGATGCCGAGCTGCGGAATGTTCGTCGGGGCGCCTTCTTGCGCCGTCAGTTGCACGAAGAGAAAACGGTTGATCCGGTGCGAGTAGCCCAGGATCGACGTGAAGGTCGTCTCGGGAAACGGATCCGGCGGGAGATAACTGATGAGCCGGCTGGGCTGCCAGTACAATGTATCCCGTTTCGTCGCGCGGTACTCGATGTAGCCGAGCTCGAAAATCTGCGCATGATTGGTAAGGTTCGCGCCCTGCATGTTCACGAGCCACTCCGGGCCTGCCGTAAACGAAGCGAACATCTTGGGCGTCGAGAGCAACGGCAACGTTGCCGCGAGCAAATACTCTTCGCCGGAACGCGGCTTGACGGATTGCGGAAAGCCGTCGATCTCGAGCGTCTGCGATTCCGATCCGCCGACGGATCCCCCGCGTACGATATACGTCGGCGAAATGACGATCGGGAGTTTGCCGGCGATATCATAGAGATACGAGACGTTCGCGACGAGCAGTTTGTCTTTGGTGTTGATATTGGCGGGCGCGGACTGGAGTTTGGTCGTACCGATCGGGCCGAGCCCCTGGAGATCGAGCGGGACGGTGCCGCTGTCGAACCCGGTGGGATACGTCTGAATTTCGTAGTAGCCGATTTGCGCGCGGAAATGCTTATTGAAGCCGTACCCGACGACGGCATCCATTCCGCCAGGCAGCGCCGCGTACGGGTGAACGTTACCGGTGGCGACGGCGGACGACACGTCGAGCGTGTAGTTCCAACCGGTCGGAAGACCGGGAGTGGGAAGCGGCTTCTTCGGTGTGCCGACGGGGACGGATTGCGCGATGATATCGTGCAGGACCTGAGCCGTTCCGTCGTCGGCTCGAACCGGAGCCGGCATGATGGACGCGCAAAGCGCGGCCACCACAAGGGCGAACGAGAGACGCAGTTTCATTGCGTCGAGTCTATGTTCGATTGAAAAGAATCTCCCTGGTCATCAAGAACGAATGATGGCTTGCCCGGAGGTACGCCACATCGACACCTTACTAACCTTACTAAACGACGTTTATGAGAAACCCGATCGCGATGCTCTTGCCGAACGGGGCCCTTCGGGCACCTGGCATGTTACGCGTCTCTCTACATTAAAGGAGAGAGTGAGCGCGATTGCAATGGGCCTCCGCGTGCGCGGCATCACGCCTGGTGATCGCGTCGGGCTGATGTCGCCCAACCGGGTCGATTGGATCGTCGCGAACCTCGGAATCTTGAGCGCAGGCGGCGTGACCGTCCCGATTTTTGCGACCCAGGCGCACGACCAGGTCGAGCACATCTTAACGGATTCCGAGGTGAAATTGCTCTTCGTCGATGCGGAGCGCACCGCCGAGCCGCTGCGCACGGCCGGACTGCACGTACCGCCGGTGGTCAGTTTTGATGCCGGCGACGAGAACGGGCTCGCTGCGTTGGAATCCGCCGGCCGGCACGCGCGCGAGGCCGATCCCGCAGCGCTCACCACCATCGCCGGCCACATCTCCGCAAACGATCTCGCCGTGCTCATCTACACGAGCGGAACGACCGGTACGCCCAAGGGCGTGATGCTCAGCCACGGCAATATCGCGAGCAACGCGGTGAGCTCCGCCGCTTTGATCGCGCACCTCCTGGGGCCCGGCGATCCCGTGCTCTCGATCCTACCGTACGCGCACATTTATGAGAGTACAAACGTTTTCGGCTACCTCCGGTGCGGCACCACCATTTACGTGGGGCACGCGATCGAAAATTTGCTCGCAGATCTGCAGAGCGTGCGGCCGAAGATGGTTTTTGCGGTGCCGCGGATCTTCGAGCGTATGCTCAATGCGATGCTGGCACGAGCCAAAGCCGAAGGCGGTTTGCGTTCCAAGCTGATCCCGTGGGCGCTACAGACCGGCCGCGAGTACATGCGGGCAAAACATACCGGGGCACCGGTATCATCGACCCTGCATCTGCGATATGCGTTGGCGCACGGACTCGTGCTCAAACAGATCCCGCCGAAGATCGGGCTCGACCGGCTCCAATTCTTCTGCAGCGGTAGCGCACCACTCCATCCCGATACCACCTACACGTTCCTTGGTGCGGATATCAAGATCGTCGAAGGGTACGGGCTGACGGAATGCTCGCCGATCGTCACGTGCAGCGTGCCCGGCCAAGCAAAAATCGGTACCGTCGGCAAAGCCATCTCCGGTGTCGAACTCAAGCTCGCCGAGGATGGAGAATTGCTCGTCCGCGGTCCCAACGTCATGAAAGGCTACTATCGCGACGCAAACGCGACGAGCGGCGTCATCGCCGACGGATGGTTTCACACCGGCGACATCGGCTCGATCGATCCCGACGGCAACGTCCGCATCACCGACCGCAAAAAGGAACTCTTCAAGACCTCGGGCGGCAAGTTCGTCGCTCCGGCGCGCGTCGAGTCGGCGATTCTGCGGTCGCTCTACATCAATCAGGTGATGGTCACCGGCAACGGCCGGCCGCATCCCGCCGCACTGATCTCACCCAACTGGGCGCTGCTGCGCAAAGAGCTCGATCTCTCCGATGCGGCGACGAGCGAAGAACTCTCGCGCCGCTCGGACGTGCAAGCCTTCGTCCGGCGCGAGGTCATGACGCAGACGGCGGATCTCGGCTCGTTCGAACAGATCCGTTGGATCGGCATCCTGCCGCGCGACCTCACGATCGAAGACGGCGAACTCTCGCCGACACAAAAGATCAAGCGGCGCGTCGTCGAGCAGCGCTATGCCGACCTGATCGAACGGGTTTTCGCGGCCGCGGCGTAGTACGCGGGCGTATGCGTCCGTCTTGCCGGCTTGCCGCCGCTCTCGTTACCGCTTTCATCATCACGCTCTCAGGCGCCGGAGCTCAGGAATCGCCCGCACCGGCCGCATCGTCCCTTCCGGTGCGTCCCGAACGCAGCGTCTCGACACACCACACGATGACCGTTCACGGCGGCCAGATCGCCTACACCGCGACCGCCGGAACGCTGCTGGTTCGCGACGCGAACGAAGCCCCGATCGGGAGCTTCTTTTACGTCGCGTACACGAAGGACGGCGAGAACCACAACACGCGGCCGCTGACGTTCCTCTACAACGGCGGTCCGGGTTCATCGACGATGTGGCTCCATATGGGATCGCTCGGTCCCAAACACGTGCTCACCCCCGATGGCCAGATCACCGGCCCCGCGCCGTATCAGCTCGTCGACAACCCCGAGACCTTGCTCGATCGCAGCGACCTCGTCTTCATCGACGCGATGGGCACCGGTTACTCGCGCATCGTCGGCAAAGGTACGCCGAAGATGTTCTACGGCATCGATGAGGACGGGGCCGCGTTCACCAAATTCGTCCGCCGCTACATCACCGTGAACGACCGTTGGAATTCACCGAAGTTCCTCTTCGGCGAGAGCTACGGCACGACACGCTCGGCCGTGCTCTCGGCCGACCTCGACGATGCCGGCATCTCGCTCTCCGGCGTGACGCTGCTCTCGACGGTGCTCGATTTCAACACGCTCTCGCCCTCGCTCGGCGAGGACATCGCCTACATCGGCTTCTTGCCGACCCAAGCCGCCGTCGCGTGGTATCACAACAAGATC
>Ga0116226_10000591_pt1 | contig 31003 bp, 24 predicted proteins | sample S1TSphfallax_FD_89692 | JGI IMG/M metagenome (GOLD analysis project Ga0116226, IMG submission 89692) | Host-associated microbial communities from peat moss isolated from Minnesota, USA - S1T2_Fa - Sphagnum fallax MG | ecosystem: Host-associated > Plants > Peat moss > Unclassified | place: USA...
GTGCCCTGGACCACGATCCAATGCTCGGCGCGATGATGGTGCATTTGCAGTGACAGACAGCCGCCCGGTTTCAACGACAGGCGCTTGACCTGGAACCGCTCACCGTCATCGATGCTGTCGTAGCTGCCCCACGGCCGGAACACTTCCCGATGCAGCGAGGATTCGCTGCGCCCGGATTTCTTCAACTTGTTGACCAATTCCTTCACATCCTGGACCCGGCCCTTCGGGGCCACCATGACCGCATCCTTGGTCTCCACGATGATGTGATCGTCCATACCGACGGCCGTGACCAGCCGGCTCGTGGAATGCACGTAACAATCATGCGTGTCGTGCACGAGCACATCGCCCAAGAGCACGTTGCCGTCCTCGTCCGCCGGCAAAGCGTCGAACAGCGATGACCACGAGCCCACGTCGCTCCAACCGGCGTCCAATGGCAGCACGACGGCATCGTGGGTCTTCTCCATGACCGCATAGTCGATGGATTCGCTGCGACATCGGGCAAAGGCGGCCTTGTCGATGCGCACGAAATCGAGGTCGGATTTGGCTGAGCGGTACGCTGCCGTGGATGCCTCCAAGATGTCGGGCGCGAACTTCCCCAACTCGGCGAGATACCGGCCGGCTTGAAAGACGAACATGCCGCTATTCCAGTAATAATCGCCCGATGCGACGAACTGCGTGGCGAGGTCGAGCGGCGGCTTTTCGATGAATTGCGCGACCGGGTAGGTGGGACCCTCACCATCAGCGCGCCGGATATAGCCGTAGCCCGTCTCGGCCGCGTTCGGGACGATACCGAAGGTGACGAGCTTGCCCTTCTGTGCCTGGATCACAGCCGCATTGGCGGCGGTCTGAAACGCCCTCGAATCGCGAATCACATGATCGGCCGGCGCCACGATCAAGATGGCCTCGGCGTCGATTTCCTGAGCCTTGAGCGCCGCCAACGCCACCGCCGGCGCCGTGTTGCGGCCGGCCGGTTCGAGCAGAATCGCCGTGGGTTCAACGTCGAGCCCGCGAACCTGTTCGGCCACCGTGAAACGGTGCGCATCGTTGCAGACCACGATGGGCGGCCGGACGTCGCCCACGCCGGCGAGGCGCATCACGGTTTCCTGGAGCATGGTCATCTTGCTGGTCAGCGCCAACAGCTGCTTGGGATACATTTCACGCGACAACGGCCACAGGCGCGTTCCCGCTCCCCCCGACAAAATGACTGGAAACAATGAAGTCACGATGTCCTCAATTTGACGCGCTGCTTAACTTGAACATGGCCTCAACTTGCCCGCTTGCCACGGCCCACAGCGTAATAGCTAAACCCGTTTCGCACCATGAGAACGGGGTCATACAGATTGCGGCCGTCGAATATCACGGGCGCACGCAAGGCGCGTTTCATGGAGTCGAAGTCCGGGCTGCGAAACTCCTGCCACTCCGTGACGATCACAAGGGCATCGGCGCCCTTCAGGGCATCGGGGCTTCCGTTGCAGAGCACCAGGTCGTCTCGGGTGCCATAAATGCGTTCGCATTCGGGCATAGCAACCGGATCATAGGCGCGGACCTTCGCCCCGGCCGACCACAAGGCTTCCATCAACACCCGGCTCGGCGCTTCACGCATGTCGTCGGTATTCGGCTTGAACGCAAGACCCCAGAGGGCGAACGTCTTGCCGCGCAAGTCGCCGAAGTGCTTCACGATCTTATCGCACAGGAACTGCTTTTGGCGGTTATTGACCTGCTCCACGGCCGTCAAGATGCTGGCCTCATAGCCCACCTCGTCGGCGGAGCGCTTCAAGGCCTGCACGTCCTTCGGAAAGCATGAGCCGCCATAGCCTACACCCGGGTAGATGAACGAATAGCCGATCCGGGGATCCGAGCCAATGCCGACGCGCACCGCTTCGATGTCCGCGCCAAAGTGCTCGGCGAGATTGGCCAACTCATTGATGAAACTAATCTTGGTCGCGAGCATGGCATTCGCGGCGTACTTGGTCAGTTCCGCGGAGCGCACGTCCATGACGATCATGCGGTCGTGGTTGCGCGTGAAAGGATCATAGAGAGTGCGCAAGAGGTCGGTGGCACGCTGACTGTCGGTGCCGATCACGACGCGATCGGGTTTCATAAAATCGGCGATCGCTGCGCCTTCCTTCAAGAACTCCGGGTTCGAGACCGTGTCGTATTCGATCGCGGCTTGGCGCGCGGCCAGGGACTCCGCCACCGCAGCGCGCACCTTATCGGCCGTGCCCACGGGCACCGTCGACTTGGTGATGACCACCTTGTATTCACTCATGTGCCGGCCTATCGTCTTGGCGACCGCCAGAACGTAGCGCAGGTCCGCCGAGCCGTCCTCGTCCGGCGGCGTACCCACCGCGATTAGCTGGAACAGACCATGATCGACACCCTCCTTGGCATCGGTGGTGAAGCTCAGCCGGCCGGCGTCGAAATTGCGCTTGACCACCTTGTCGAGGCCGGGCTCATGGATGGGCACCTCACCGCGATTGAGCATGTCCACCTTGCGCGCATCGACGTCCACGCAAATGACGTGATTGCCGGCATCGGCGAGGCAGGCACCGGTGACCAGACCCACATAACCCGAACCGAAGATGGTAATTTTCATCCGTAATCTTCTGATTTAAATGAGGAAACTATAGCACAGACTCGCCATTTCGCGGAACCACGGCCGGCCGCTCCGCCACTCAAGCGCCGGGAGTGCCCCAGGGGTCGGCCAGAAGCTTCTTTTCCCATGTCAAGGCACTGGAGACGATGGCCTGCAAGTCGTCGTAGCACGGCTCCCAGCCGAGTTCCGCGCGGATGCGCGTGGCCCGCGCTACCAAATAAGCGGGATCGCCGGCGCGGCGCGCCTCCTCGCGGATGGTCAACGGCTTGCCGCCCACCGTTTCGACCATGCGCAAGACCTCGCGCACCGAATAGCCATGGCCATACCCCACGTTCAAGGTGACGGACGCGCCGTCATTGCGCAGATAGTCGAGCGCGCGCAGGTGGGCGGAGGCCAGGTCGACCACGTGGATATAGTCGCGCACGCCCGTGCCGTCGGGCGTCGGGTAGTCGCTGCCGAACACGGACACGTGCGGCCGCTTGCCCACCATGGCCTCGCAGGCCACCTTGGTCAGGAGCGTGGCGCCCGGCGTCGCCTGCCCAATCCTCCCCTCAGGATCGGACCCAGCGACGTTGAAATAGCGCAAGGCTACATACCGCAGTTTGTTGACCGCCGCGACGTCGCGCAGCATCCACTCGCTCATGAGTTTCGACGTGCCATAGGCATTGATCGGTTTGGTCGCCGAATCCTCGCCCGCATAACCATCCTCGGGCATGCCGTAGACGGCGGCCGTCGACGAGAAGACGAAGTTCTTGACGTCGTTCTCGATGCAGGCCTGTAGAAGGCTGCGCGTCGAGCAGGTGTTGTTGCCGTAGTATTTGAGGGGCAGCGCCACCGATTCCGGCACGATGGTATGGGCTGCGAAGTGCATGACGGTGTCGACGCGGCGTTCGGCCATCAATTTGGACACCAGCGCATAGTCGCCGACCTCGCCGACCACGAGTTCGCCCGCCGTGACGGCCTGTCGATAGCCCTTGACCAGATTGTCGAGGACCACGACGTCCTCGCCGGCCGCACCTAGTTGCCGTACCACATGGCTGCCGATGTAGCCTGCGCCCCCCGTCACCAGAATCGTTCCCTTGCTCAAGCGCATCCCCTTGCGGCGCTGGCCGCGCCAAACCCATACCCTAGCCGAGCGCGGCCGGCCTGGCACGGCAATACATCACGCAATCGACCTTGCAGAAGCCGATCGGCCTCGTGACACGCGAGGAACCTCGCGTCACCCAATCAGCCTGGCTTGGGCCACATGCTCCGTGAACCAGGCATAGGTCGCCCGTATACCCTCGGCCAGGGTGATCTTGGGCTTCCAGCCGAGCGCGGTGAGCCTCGAGGTGTCCAACAGCTTGCGTGGCGTGCCGTCCGGCTTACTCGTGTCAAACTCCAAACGACCCCCGAAGCCGGCCGCCGCCGCGACCATCTCGGCCAGCTCCCGGATCGTGACGTCCTCGCCCCAGCCAATATTGACGATGGGCTCACCGTCATAGGTCTCGAGGAGGTGCACCACCGCATCCGCAAGGTCGTCCACGTGCAGGAATTCGCGCCGCGGCGTTCCGGTACCCCAGACGGCGAGGCGGTCCTCGCCTCTGCACATCGCCTCGTGACAACGCCGGATCAGGGCGGGCAGAACATGGGAGTTATCGAGGTCGAAGTTGTCGCCAGGGCCGTAGAGATTGGTGGGCATCAGCGAAATGGCGTTGAACCCATACTGGCGCCGATAGGCCTGGCACATCTTCAGGCCCGCGATCTTGGCCACGGCATACCATTCGTTGGTGGGTTCGAGCGACCCCGAGAGCAGGTATTCCTCCTTGATGGGCTGGGGCGCGAGCTTCGGGTAGATGCAGCTCGATCCTAAGAACACGAACTTGGCCGACCCCGCGCGGTAGGCCGCGTCGATCACATTGTCCTGGATCAGCAAATTGTCGCGGATGAACTCCGCCGGCCGGGAGTTATTGGCCTGGATGCCCCCCACCCGCGCGGCCGCCATGACCACGGCATCCGGGCGCTCGCGGTCGAAGAACGCCCGCACCGCCGACTGCTCGGTCAGGTCGAGCTCGGCATGCGTGCGCAGCAACAGCCGGGCATAGCGTTTGCCCTGCAACGCGCGGACGACGGCCGCCCCGACCAATCCACGGTGGCCCGCAACGTAGATAGTCGAGTCACGTGTAATGGCCACTCCCGTCACTCGTGATGGCTATAGACGGTATAGCCTTCCTTGGCGACCATGGCATCCCGCTTCGCCACCTTGAGGTCCGACTCCACCATGTCGGCCACGAGCTCCGGAAAGCCCACTTCCGCCACCCACCCCAGCTTTTCCCGCGCCTTGGTCGCATCGCCCAACAAGGTTTCCACCTCGGTGGGTCGAAAATACCGGGGGTCCACCCGCACCAGGGTCTTGCCGGACACGGCATCGATGCCCACCTCGTCGACTCCCTCACCCCGCCACTCGATTCTCATGCCGAGACGGGCGCCAGCAGCGACGACGAAATCGCGCACCGAGTACTGCTTGCCGGTGGCAATCACGAAATCCTCGGGGATCTCCTGCTGCAGCATCAGCCATTGCGCCCGGACGTAATCCCGGGCATGGCCCCAATCGCGACGAGAGTCGAGGTTGCCTAGGTGCAGACTCTCCTGCAAACCGACGTGAATCCGGGTCAAGGCGCGGGTGATCTTGCGCGAGACGAAGGTCTCGCCGCGCAGCGGCGATTCGTGGTTGAACAGGATGCCATTGCAGGCGAACAAGCCGTAGGCCTCGCGGTAATTGACCGTGATCCAGTAGGCATACACCTTGGCCGCGCCATAGGGTGAACGGGGGTAGAACGGAGTGGTCTCTTTTTGGGGGATTTCCTGCACTTTGCCGAACATTTCCGAGGTCGAGGCCTGGTAGAACTTGGTCTTTTTTTCCAACCCTAAGATGCGGATCGCCTCGAGCACCCGCAGCGTGCCGACGGCATCGGAGTTGGCCGTGTATTCCGGTGTTTCAAATGAAACAGCGACGTGGCTTTGGGCGGCCAGGTTATAAATCTCGTCCGGCTGCACCTCTTGGATGATTCGGATGAGGTTGGTCGAGTCGGTCAGATCGCCATAGTGTAATTCGAGCCTGACATTTTTCTCGTGGGGGTCCTGGTAAAGGTGGTCAATTCGGTCGGTATTGAATGACGAAGCGCGGCGCTTCACGCCGTGAACGTGGTACCCCTTGGCCAAGAGAAGCTCGGCGAGATAGGCGCCGTCTTGGCCGGTGATGCCGGTGATCAATGCTGTTTTGGGCAAATCTTTCTCCACACCTATGTCAATCGTTGCCACCGCGCTGCCGATACACACGATCGAATTTGAGTCTTCGCGGGCTACGACAAGCGGCTATCGCGGAAGCATGCAAAATGTACATGATCCGATCGAATTTTCTGGAATTATCATGACAGTTCGACCTTTTTTTGCCCCCTCCCGTCAACTCCCGAAGAATACTGCCGTTATCCCACACAGCCACTGTGTCGTAGATCCACCACGGTTAAAGTTCTTTAATCACCAATGGGATAATATGTCAGGAGTATGTCGACAGGCGTATAAGCTATGGTTGAGGGGTAGTTAATCGAATAACATCAAGTGGTTGGTGCTGGGTCCGGAATCCACCGCCGACAACTCGGGGTTTCTTGTAAATTGAACGTCTAGGGTAGCCGGACCGATCCGTGCCTGAAGCGACTGGTTTCGTGTGGAGGGACAAGGATTGGTTAATGACGAATAATTATCACGCCCGGGTAGAAATGACGCCAAAAGTACAAGCAAGACATGCGACCCGCGAAGCGATGAGCATGGCGCCCGCAATGAATAGTGACCCTGTTACGCAGCAAACGGGCAGCGGCGATGTATTTGGCTCTCAACCGTTCCGCGACCTCTCGATTGCTGAATCGAAGAATGCCACCGATGCGCGCCATCGCGTGCGATTCGAGCGGCTTCCGTACCGGTTCACGAAGCGACTCTTCGACATTACCCTCGGATCCGTGCTGCTGGTCATTGCGATTCCAATCGTGCTGATCGCTGCCGTAGCTATCAGGATCGACACGCCGGGATCGCCTTTCTTTTTCCAGACCCGACTGGGTAAGAACGGTAAACCCTTCAAGATCTTTAAGCTGCGCGGTATGTACATGGATGCACGGGTTCGTTTCCCTGCCCACTATGACTACTCGAAGAAGCGGGATCTTGAGTTTTGTTTCCACCACGAGGAAGATCCGAGGGTGACGCGAGCCGGTAAAATTATCAGAAAAACGAGTGTCGATGAGCTGCCCAATCTCTGGAACGTGGTTTTGGGGGACATGTCCCTGGTCGGTCCGCGTCCCGAAATTCCGGAGGTGCTCGCACTGTATGGCCCATATCGGGACCAGTACTTGTCTGTGAAACCCGGGATCACGTGTCTTTCCAAAATTACCGGCCGCGACAAGCTCACCAAACGGGAAACCATCGATTTCGATCTCGAGTACATTCGCACCAGGTCGTTTAGCTCCGATTTCGTCATCCTGTGGCGAACCATCCGTAGTGTCTTATCGCGACGCGACGTATTTTGATCCTTCGGAAAAGGCCAACGCCTCGGCTGCACTGATCCCATGCGAGTACTAGTTCTTGGCGGTTCGGGATTTCTGGGTTCGCACATCGTCGATAAGTTTCTATCCGAGAAACACGATGTCACCGTGTATGACCTCTATCCGGAGCGCTTCCGCAGATCGCCTCGCGGGATCAAGTTCGTCACTGGCGACTTTGGGAACGTCGGAGCTCTCAGTGAACTGATCGCCACGGGCTTTGACAGAGTGATTCACTGCGTCAGCACGACCACTCCGAAGAGTTCGAACGAGTCACCCGAATTTGATATTCAATCGAACGTTATCGGCACGCTTAATTTGCTCGATATATGCGTCCGTCATGAAATCGGCAAACTGGTATTCCTATCCTCCGGCGGTACGGTATACGGCGACATCGGCGATCTGGAACTAGTTGACGAATCTCACTCTGTGCGGCCCATGTGTTCCTACGGGGTGTCGAAGCTCAGCATCGAGCACTATCTGGACGTCTACAAGCACTTGCGCGGCCTCAACTACGTGGTTCTGCGATTGTCGAATCCATATGGCGAACGTCAGAGCCCACTGCGCGCGCTCGGTGCTCTCACGGTGTTTCTGCATCGAACGCTCAAGCAGCAAAATGTCGAGGTTTGGGGCGACGGGACCGTCACGCGCGATTTCATCTATGTTGGCGATGTATCAGCCGCCGTTTATCTTGCCACCGTCAATCCGATTTCGGGAATTTACAACGTGGGAACGGGGAAGGGCCTTTCCCTGCACGACATTCTTGAGCATATTGACCGAGTGGTGGGCATCAAGCCGTCGGTCACTTGGCTAGCAGCAAGAGCCTTCGATGTTCCGAAAATAGTGCTGGACTCATCCAAACTCAAAGCCGCAACCAATTGGAGTAGCACTACCTCGCTGGAAGATGGAATCCAGCTCACCGCCGACTGGCTAAGAAAAACCGATATCTAGTTTTGCACCACAAATATCGCGGACATTAGCAATCTGGTTGCGTTTGATTCAGATGCCGCCCCAAGGTAACGGGCCGACAGATTTTCTTAATTCACATTCAACCAGGACTTTTGCGAGATTCCTGCCTTTGGTATCAGCCTGCCATCCAAGTTTCTCGCGGGCCTTGGTCGGATCTAGACGACTCACGGAAATGTCGAGCGGCCGCAGCAGGGCGTCACTCAATATGACATGTTGGCTTGAGTCCAACCCAGCCGCCTCGAACGCGGCTCCAACCAAGTCCATCAAAGAACAAGTTTCACCGGTTGCTATCAAGAAATCATCCACGTTTTGCTGCTGAAGAATCCGCCACATTGCGTCGACGTATTCAGATGCCAGGCCCCAGTCTCTCTGGATCGAGACATTTCCCAGCGTCAGTTTTTCCGTGCTCCCATTTGCTATCCGCGCAGCAGTTGCAACGATCTTGCGACACACAAATCGCTCAGAGCGAATGGGCGATTCATGATTCGAGAGCACCCCCGAACATACCTGTAAACCATATGCCTCTCGATATATTTTGACAGCCCAAAATGCGGCAGACTTTGCCATGGCGTATGGGCTACGAGGAAGAAACGCACTGGCTTCGTTCGCAGGTTCCGGCGTTTCACCAAAGCACTCACTCGATATAGCGTTCAGCATTTTGAGCGGTTGCTTGACATACCGAATGCACTCGAGAATGTTGAGCGTTCCCACCGTGATGCTTTCAAACGTTTCGACGGGCTGGTCAAACGATAGGGCAACGGAGGACTGCCCGGCAAGATTGTAAATTTCGTTTGGTTCAACCATCGTCAATATTGACAACGTGCTGCGGAAATCGGACAACGAGGCAGAATGAAGCTGGACTTTTTCCCGTATCCCAAGGCGCACCAGATTTCCAAAATGCGACGCCTCCGCGTCGCGCGATGCCCCGTGTACCCGGTACCCCTTGGATAAGAGCATATGTGCCAAATAGGCACCATCTTGTCCCGAAATTCCAAAAATCAGTGCAGTTTTTTCTTTCATACCGCTCCTAAACATTGAGCAATTCGATCCAAACGGGATCGGAGATGCGAAAAACTTTCGTCAGTTTGTCGGGATATCGAGCAGCCGCGCAACGAGACGCGTCAAACTCCACGCATTCTTGCTTTTGACCAGGTCGTAAATTCCCGTCCGGGCTTTCCGGTTCGCGAAATACCAATACACGGCAATCAGCGAATTGCATGCTGACGCTGGCATGATGGAAACCAGATATTGCAAGGCCCCGCCCCGCCCCACTGCCTTGAAGAACCGGCCGTAATCCGTCTGCGAAAACGCGCCAATCGCACGAAACATGGTCAACTGGCGCCATTGTCTCCAGGGCTCACGCGCCACCACCCTGGCCTTCGCGCTGTCGGAGAAATCAGCAAACGACCAGATTAGATCCGGCCACATAAACATCCATATTTCGAAACCCCGATTGGTCCACATCGCATTCCCATAGCGGATCAATATCAATGGGTCGGCCAAAACCTTGACCCTCGAGAGCGGAGCCTGGAAAATGACACCAACGTGAATGAACATCGTGCCATAGTAACGTTGTCGCTCACGCGCGAGCCATACGCTGCGTTTGATCACGACGGCGCCGACGAACGACAAATATGTGCCCGTATCCGCGAGTAACTCGTTTTTGGAGCTCTCGTCGTAGACACGGTTTTCTTTTGTTTCGAGTATTCGAGGCCTTAATTCACCGCTCAAATCGGCGCTGCGTATCTGAGCGTTGACGATGAGCAGGTCGAGCGAAGGCTCGAGCATCGCCAACACGCGCTCAATGGCCCGCGGAACCAATATGTCATCGTCGCTCATCAACCAGCAAAATTTGCCGCGGGCGAAGCAGACTACCTTGTCGAAGTCTTGGTCAAAGCCGGAGTTGGTGGCTTCCCGAATATAGCGAACGGCACCGTTCCGTCGGCTGAAGGGTTCTATCACCTCTCCGGTGTTATCCGGCGAAGCGCCGTCAACGATCACCACCTCGACGCGGTCCGGCAACCCTTCCATAATTGACTCGAGGGTCGCACCGATGTAAGCGGCGCGCTTGAACGTCGCAATGCATATGGACAGAAGCGGCTGTTGCAGAGTCGCGTCGGTTGGGACTTCTGCTTCGCTCAAGATTCGAGATCCTGAGGCGGACTATGAATCGGTAAGGCTAACATCAATATTTTTCCCACCGACTTCGGTGAATCCATCCCTTAAACCGATATAGCAACGCCGATGGAATTTTATCATACCGCGATTGTTCGGCCGCTACAGCCAACCGACAACCACCGCGCCCAAGAGTACTACGTTGTCGAATAGGCGCCTACGACCCTGCATGATGCAGATGCGAGCGATCTTGATCTGGCGCGAAATGCTGGGTGTCCCGGCAAGCACGTCGTTCCACTCCCTGATCCGCGCGTCCGTCGGCGCGGCGATCGCGCAGATACGCGAAATGGCGGCCAATTGCTCACGATACCAGCCGCTCTTTATGAGCTTAAGACGCTTGCCGATGCCGCTGCGGCTCGAGCGAGCGCCCGTATCGTTGCCTTGATGCTGCCGATACCTCACCATGGAGACACTGTCGAAATACCAGGTCAGCTGCCAGGAGCGTGACAGCGCATAGATCGCCCAATCGTGGTAGTGAAGCAACCGCAAGTGCGGTGCGTTGGCTCGGAAGAATTCCTGAACTCGTCGAAAAAAGGCCTTCTGCAATACGAAAGTACATCCCTGACCGGCCCCTTCGAACATGAAATCCAGCCTTTTAAGCGAAGCCTTTTGGGCAAGCGTCCGTTCCCGCCCGTCTTCCCAAAATGCCGTCACCGCACACGAATATCCGGCTGCACCGCGAGCTTCGAGAGCGGCACATGCGACGGAGAGCCTGTTTTCCTCCCATATATCGTCTTGATCTGCTAACGCAAAGAAGTCGAAATCTTCGGCGCAATTATTGCAGATCAACCAAATGAAGTTTTGCGCAGCCGAGCCGGTTGGAACGGGTTGCACGGCAATGCGGACTCGCGGATCCATGGCGAACTTCCGCACACTTTCCAGCGTGTCATCGGATGAGCCATCATCGCTGACGACCAGTCGCACATCGACGAGTCGTTGGCTCAGGATCGTTTCAATTTGCTGGGCGATCCACTTTGCGCCGTTGTGAGCGGCAAGCAGGACCAAGACCCTGGGTTGAATCATCGTTCGAACTCAAGTCTCGGAGTTGACTGGCAGCAGCAGAGCCGCATACCTCGGCGACTCCTCACGTTTCACTCATATGCGTATTGATCGCATCGAGCCGCTGTCAGATTCTTTAGATGGTATACTTTGGAGGCCTAACGACGTAAGTATAGCATCCGATCATTCTGAACAGTGACCCGACGGCGATGTGTCTCGATATCAACCTTTGAGCCAATGGAATACTTGTTTTCTTCCTCCCCCAGCCGCCAATGGCATGATGATCACCGGCCTCGATGGGCAATGGCCGGCCGCTTGAAGCCGCGGCGCAATTCCTGCGTTGGCCAATACGCCCTCGGTGTCGGCACTGGTCTGAAGCGGCACTTCGACCACGGCTTGCCGACGTGAGTCAAACCGACGAACCGCTGCTCGATCGCGGTTATCGCCTGCTGCTGCGGCACATACGGCTTTTTCTTTTGCTCACTTTCGCGGGCGGGGGCATCACCTTCGGCCTTAGCTATCTGATTGAACCGGTGTTCAAAGCAGATATTACATTGGTCCCATCCGACGAGACGCTCGGCCTCGACCAGAACTCGATGCTCGGCGGATTCAGCGGTATCGCATCGCTGGTGGGTGCAGGCGTCGGTGATATCGGCTCGAAGGAAAGTGAAGCTATCGCCATTCTCAAGTCCCGCGGACTTGTTTGGTCCTACATGCAAGCCAACGATCTTTTACCCATTCTATTCCACAACAAGTGGGATTCGGCGGCGCATAAATGGAAATCCGACAGGAAGGGCTACATCCCGACTCTGGCGGATGGTTACAGGTTGTTCGATAAGAACATTCGGACGGTGATCGACAATCGAAAGACCAAACTCATCAGCGTGTCGATCACCTGGACCGATCCGAAGCTGGCCAAGCAGTGGGCCGATGGACTGGTGGATGCGGCGAACGACCTTCTTCGTCGCCAGGAGATCGAGCGAAGCACCAAAAACCTGGATTATCTGCGGCAAGCATCCGAACAGACTTCGATCATGGAGGTCAAGAACAGCATTTATAAGATCATGGAATCCGAGATCAAGAAGCAGATGATTGCGATGGGCAACAAGGACTACGCTTTCCGCGTAGTCGACCCGGCGATCGTGCCCGACCGCAAGGAGTCTCCCAAGCACACGTATTACGGCGTGTTCGGCGCGGCCCTCGGAGCGATGATCTGGTTTCTGCTGATTGTCTTCAAGGACCGGCGCTCCGAAGCGGGTCAACCGTTCTAGCGCACCCGCCTGCTGCTCTTTTATCATTGATCGTCTGAACCACAGGCATGGCGTAATTAGTGTGAACACGACTGATTCGACGGCCACCGTTTACCTGATACCCTCCAGTTACCTGACACGATGTGTCGCGAGTCCCTTTGCCGCGTACGCAGCCGGCTTTCTCCTTGCCATGGGAGTGTACTCCCTGGGCTATTCAGATCTGTACCCTCCGCTGCAGACTTCCCTAGTGGCCTTTTTGCTCGTAAGCAGCATGATTTGCATCTGCCTGGCCTGCGGCGTGGCCACCATTCAAGATACATGCCGGTATGGACGTGAACCCCTGCGCTTTCATATGGGAGTTTTTTTCGTACTGGCCGGATTGTTCGCAGCGGAGTGTGTTTACAGCGGTGGGATTCCTCTTCTATCCGCCGCAGCCGGCGACGATTCGGGCTACGCAAGCTTCGGCATACCCACGGTGAACGTGGCATTCATCGGATTTTCGCTCTTTTACGCCGTCTACTGGTTCGACCTGTACTTATTGAAAAATGGACGCGCATTTCTTGCGATGTCATTGATGGCCGCCAGCACGTCCATCCTCATAGTGCATAGAGGCGGCTTCATCATTACATTCGTTGCCACTGTATATGTGTATATCCAGCGTCGCGGTTTGGAACGCCGGTTCATAATCAGCTTTTGTGCCGTTATCGCAACGGTTCTCTGGGGATTTGGTTTTTTGGGCGACCTGCGAACCCATGGTGTGACCGGCGAAAGCCTTATTCTCGACATCGGAAAGGCAAGCGATAAGTTCCTGGATTCCAATATTCCTACCGAACTGTTTTGGCCGTATCTCTACATCTCGTCGCCGCTTTCCAACCTGCAGCTCAACGTTACGAACCGGATAGCGGAGGACAAGCCTGCACTCTACGTGGCGTTAAACTTGCTGCCGGATTTTGTGTCGAAGAGACTCGTGTCGGAAGATGCCCTGCCGGCCACACTGCCGCTCCTCATCACCGACCAACTGACGGTCAGCACTATGTACGGCCGGGCATTCGTGCTGATGGGTTGGCTTGGCGTCTTCATTTCCTTCATGTACTTCGTGGTCATCGCGCTCGTCTGCTTGAAGATGCTCCGTGGAAGCAAGTACTTCATAGCGACTTCGAGCATTTTGAGTTCCCTTGGATTTCTCAACATCTTCGACAACATGTATCTATTCGCCGGTGGAATCACTTTGGTGATGGCCGCGTTGGTTCTCCATTTGTTCGAAAAGCCGAATCTCGAACATGGCGCGCTCACACCGTCGCCAACGCGTCTTCAGTAGCCGCAGCCTTCCTTGCCGACTCGGTTCGTGCTTGGAGGCCGATGAAATCATGTTTCCCTTGATCTCGATATCTGCTACGGCCGTTTCTCCGCACTCGGACGAACACCGGTTCGCCCATGCAGACCGTCATTTGCACCAATCAACATCGTGATTCCTATCTTGAATTGTCCTCTCACGAGTTGTGTGAGCGCGCTCAGGAGAATGGCAAAAATCACCGTAGGAAAAGCGTAGGGATAAAACTTACGCGTGAACAAAATACGACTACGGGTTCCGTAGTACGCCCCTGTCGCACTCTTAAGCGACCTTGTTGCGCCTGTCGCTGCACCCCCTTTGTGATGAACGATGCTGCGAGGCGCCTGTGCAAACCCGTAAGCCGGACCAGCACGGAGAGTCCAATCAAGTTCTTCAAAGTATAGAAAGTATTCATCGCTCATCAAGCCCACGTCTCTCAAAAACCTCCTTGAAACCAACATGGAAGCGCCGACGACATAGTCGCTACGGCGCGCAGGTTCGTCTTCGTCAGCCGCCAGCGAATGCGTGTCAACAACGGAACCCAGCAGCCGCGTGCGACCCAACCACTTATTGTAGGTAGCCCCTCGGACCTGGAAAGTCGCTGGGTCGTCGTCATACAGCAGCGTGGAGCCGCAAATTCCAACACCGGGGCTACGGTGCATTTTCTCGACCAGATGGTCGAGGCTTCTCGACTCGACCACAGTATCGTTGTTCAGCAACCATGCGTAATCGAGGTCCCCCCGCGCGAGTGCAAATTCCAGGCCCGCGTTGTTGCCGCCGGCAAAGCCAAGATTTTCAGGAATCCGCAGCAGAATCAGATTTCCATCCGCGATGGACGGACCGGCTCGACCGGCCTCGCCTGCATCCACGATCACCATGGACGACATGCGGGCCCTCGCGTCGGTTCGGCCTGGCAGCTCTGTTTTCGCCCAGTTCAGTATATGCAGGACCGAATCGTCGGTGGATCCATTGTCGCAAACGATGATGCAGATGTTGGAATAGCTCAGTCGAATCACGCTTTCCAAACAGGGAATCGTGTATCGCCATCCGTTCCAGTTCAGAACGATGACGTAAACACGGGGCTCCGGGCGGCCGAAATTGGTGATTTTTCCCGCGTCCTCCCCCGAATTCACCGGAATCAGGTGCGGCATTTCTCCCGGCGCCCCGCTAATGGCCAACGCGGAGCTACCTTCCGATTGACTCGTCATCCGGGCGTAACCTTGAGTTTCGATCGAGAATGCTGAAAGACGAAATTATTGATGTACGTGTTCTTCTTCGGATTGAAATCTGGCCCGGTCCGGTAACGATAAGCATCGTCGGTCTGAAAAGCCCCGATGTCCTGCTGGTCAAACGGATGGAATCCGCCATCTCGGTAGAAGAAGCATCGATATCCAAGCGATCTTAGAAAATCAAATGTTAGACGGTATTCGGCGTTGTGTCGTTTTTCAATTTCGCATATCAGCAGCGGTCGATACTGCTCGAGTAAACCCAACGCGCCCTTGAACGCCTCGAACTCGTAACCTTCGATGTCAACCTTGATGAGATCAATGGTACGTCCTGAGTCGATTCTGCCTCTGAAAAACTCGTCGAGTGACACGACTTCAACACTTTCCTTCTTGGTTCCAGGGGACGTGATGACGGGATTATTGACGCTTAATGTGGCCGCATGGCGCGCAATGTCATCAGATCCCGGCGTGTAGAAGGACACTGTCCCGGAGGCCGCGCCGACGGCGGACGGGACGAGCGTGATGTTGGTACCGGCAATCAAACTGGCCAAATAGCGTCCGTGCAGGCGGCCAGGTTCGAACGCGAAAACCTGCTTCGATTTTCGCGACAAAATCCATGCATATGACCCAAGGGCTGCGCCCACATCGACGGCTATGTCGATGCTGCGAGAAGGCAGCCGATCGAGCCATCTCAATTCGCCTTCTGGAAAATGTATCCGACTCCAGATGTACCGTCGAAAGTTTCCGTCCAACAAAGGAAAGTCAGCAAGATAGCGCCTGATTGCCGTGCGCAATGCCATGGGATTTTTATATTCCTATAAGAGTCTTTTGGGTTGACGGGTTGAGTGTAAACACGGTAGGTTCTCAACGCTCATCGAATACCTTGAGTAATTTTGCGCTCTGGATATAGCGTGGTTGCACCTGGAAGTGCCGGGGCAGCCGTCATTTTCACACGTTTCACCTCATCATGGCGAGTAACTCCACCAGCTGGTAGTGCCGCGATTTGGATTTGGGCCGCTGCCAAGTTGCTTGCGTCCGTGCACTTCATACCCTTTACCCTACAAATACCGATGCAGCGACATCCGTCCGTTCTTTGAATCCCAGCGATTCGTCCGGAATGTGAGCAAGCTTGCCATCCATTGCGAGATTCGGTGTGCCAGGGCGGCTACAAGCGCCGACACACGCCTAGCCTACTCGCGACTTATTCTAACCGCTTCGATGATTGGCGCGTGAAGCCGGAATGTGTGCGCGCATTTCATCCGTAACATACAATTGAACACATGGCGTTCGCGTGAGCTTATTAAATGGTCGAAGTAGTCGACTTGCACGCTGGCTGCGGCGATCGGTTAGGGAGCCAGTTCCACAATTGCCGGGAAGTTCATGGCGCGTGGACACGCTTCCCGAAGTTGGAACGGAGCCTTGCGGAAGGCGGACCTTGCGTGAGCTTGGCCGGTAAATCGGTGTTTGCAACAGGGTCTCGTGGAAGTGGTCGAAAAAACGCTATCATTGTGATTGACAAGGATTATTGTTATAAAACAATCGTTTATGGAAAGCTGCTCGCTCATAACCAAGAATGAACTCCGGCGCCGGCGCCCAACACGATGACATCGGACGCATGCATAAGTTTGCATTGTATTTTCGTGACTCAAATGGTTAAGCTGGCGATGAGCGCGGGCAACCCCAGAAAGCCTGCTGAGTGGGGCGGCTTGAGTTTCATTGTCTTTGCGAGCTATCAGTGACCACAGGAGCGGGCGAAAGGCTGGTGCGACCGAAACCGTCGTTCCTCTTCATTGGATCGAGCAAGTCCGGCAGCAGCTGGTTTTTCGAGATACTACGAGAACATCCTCAGGTATTCGTCCCCTCGAATAAAGCTACCTTTTTCTTTTCGAATTACTATGCGAGGGGCTTCGCGTGGTACGAGGCGTTCTTCGTCAAGGCCCAGACTGGAAATGTCATCGGCGAAGTTTGCCACGACTACTTGGCCAGTCCGGAAGCGCTTCGCAGAATTCGCGAATACGATCCCAATATGCGCCTGGTGTGTTGTCTGCGGAATCCTTATGCCCGCGCTCTGTCTGCGTGGCGCTTTTTCGGGCGCAATGGCATGGATCAACCAACGCTTGCAGCCCAAAACGAACGCGATCACAGCGTATTCGATCACGGCTACTATGCCACGCATTTGTCAGTTCTTTACTCCATTTTTCCGAAGGACCAGGTACTCATCTTCTTTTTTGAGGAGTTGTCAACGGCGCCGAAGGCTATTGCACATCGGCTTTTTGAGTTCATCGGCGTAGATCCCGATTTCCTGCCCCCCTCTTTGCATAAGCGGGTCAATGTCAACGCCAAGCCACGGTCCCGAGTCGTGGCTCGGCTCATGCAATATGTGCACCAGCATTCTTGGAAACATTCGCACTACCTATCCAATCTCATCGGCCAGATAAAGCAGATTCGCCCGCTTCGCCGCTTCGTTCGGGTAACCTTGTACAAGGAAACCGTCAGTTCTTCGGACTGGCGCGAACACTTGCACGACTTTCCAGATGACATCCTGGCTAGATATGAGTCGGAAATAATCCGGCTTGAAAACATGATGAAAAAAGATTTGTCGCAATGGCACGCACGACCGAAAAATCCCATGGATCCCGCTCATATGGCATCGCTGTCTGCGGAAACACCTTCCCAATGCGAGAAGCCGTTGTCGGACGCGTCGTTGAACTCGATACCCGGCGCAAAATCGAGCGGCCGTACAACCCCCGGAAGCGCGAATTTGCCGGCAGACACCCAGGATCTGAAACTGACGATACCCTACGAAGGCTGATCCAGCACAGCGGTTCGGGTTGCGTTCCAGCGAGGATTGGATAACCAAGATTCATGAGGGTACTGATTGATTGCACCAGCGTCACGAAAAAAAAGGCCGGCGTTGGTGTCTACGCCAAGAATTTGGTCGATGAATTGACTCGACTGCAGGACGGGCCGCGCTATTTCCTGCTGGTACAGGACGACGATCCCGATCTCGATTTCAGCGGTCGGCCCGACGTGACGATGATAACCGTGCGCTCGGGATTATTTCGCAAGCTGCCGCTTCGCTTCCTGCTCGAACAACTCGTGCTGCCCTTCCTGCTCGTGATGTATCGAATAGACGTCGTGCATTCACTTCATTACTCCTTTCCGCTGATCCGCTTTGGAACCAAACAAGTGGTCACATTGCATGACATGACCTTCTTCAACATGCCGGAGGCGCACCAGAGAATCAAAGTGATTTACTTTCGTTTCTTCATCAGGGCAGATGTACGCTTCGCCGACAAGGTAGTTTTTGATTCGCATTCCAGCTTGACGGATTGCATCACCAGGCTCGGGCCCTTGCGAGGTACGAGCACCGTGGTCCACCTCGGAAAGAGTGAAGCCTTCCATAGCGGTCTGTCTGCGGATGAAATCCAGCGCGTCAGGGAAAAATACGGTCTCAGCGCGGATTTCATTCTTTTTGTGGGCACGATTGAGCCGCGGAAAAACCTATCTAGATTGGTCTTGGCATTTGCGGCGATGTGCGAGAAACATCCTGGGCTGCTGCTTGCCATTGCGGGAATGAGCGGCTGGATGTACGACGGTTTGATGGAAACCATCAGGAATCTCGATCTTCAGTCACGCGTCATTTTCACCGGCTTCGTTCCCGAGGACGAGAAGCCTTTTCTGATCTCAGCGGCGAAGGTTTTCGCCTATCCATCGCTTTATGAAGGATTTGGAATCCCCGTTCTGGAGGCACTTGCCTGCGGCATTCCGACGGTTACGAGCAACGTCTCCTCGCTTCCGGAGGTGGCCGGCGATGCCGCCCTGACCATCGATCCGTACAGCGTTGCGGAGCTGTCTTCGGCCTTGGAAAAGCTTGTTTCGGACGAGCCGCTTCGCGACCAATTGGCGCGGGAAGGCTTGCGGCAGGCTTCGAAGTTCACCTGGACGAAGACGGCGATCATGACGCGAGAGGCTTATAATGATGCGCTGACGCCACGTCACCGCAGCTAAAGCGGGTGGAGCCCTTGTTGAAGCATATCAAGCTCCGTGCCGCAGCTGCCTGCATAGGTTTTGCATCAACTTGCGGCATACAGCTGTCGGTTGCAACAGCCGCCGCTCGGGCTCCGAACTGCGTCTCGACTTCAGGCAATGTCACCGTTTGCGGCCCCTTCAGTCTCACCGCGGGTTCGGCGACTTTGACGAGCCATGACCTCACGCTCAGCATGCAGAGCGACGGAAATCTGGTTCTCCACCGCGCTCCCGGCAAAGAGCTACTTTGGCAGTCAAATACAGCCGGAGCTTGCTCGGGCAGTTGCGTGGCCAGGTTTCAAGCCGACGGCAACCTCGTATTGTACAAAAACGGATCGACCGCTTACTGGAACACGACCACGGACGGAAATCCCGGCGCGCAACTCGCCCTCGCTCCACTGCCCCCGTATTTGAGCATTCGAACCACGTCGCCGAAGAGACAGGCATTTCTCCAAGCGGGACAGACCACCTTCCAAAACTATGCGCCCGGCCAAATTGTATGGGCTGCCGGGCAGAACCTCAATTGGCTCGCCCCCCTCGATCCATTCGGTGGCTACCCAGGCCGGCCAGGTGCAGCAGACTATATGCAGTTGTTCCAAGCGGGGGCTCCCGGTTGGCCAGTCGCATTCTCGCATATCAACGTATTTAAGCTTTACACGCAGAATTTCATATATTTTCAGAATAAACTGCATCCGCCGGACAACCTCAAGACGATCATCAATTTCTTGAAAGCCAACAACATAGCGCTGGCCATCGAAGCTGAACCGGTGACATGCCCCAACCTTAAGGGCAGCGAAGCGGTCGCGGTTCCCTCGGGTCCTGAGCAAGCCAGGGCAATTGCCCTAGAAGTTAACAGTTTGGGCGGAACTATCGCCTACGCTGCCATGGATGAGCCGCTCGATTTCTTCATGCGCATTACAGCGCAGGGGAGCCTCTCGGCCTGTCCGTTTAATTCCTTGCAGACGCTGGCTGAGAATATTGCAACTTTCTATGCGGCCTACCAAGCAGTGTTCCCAGCCATTCAAATCGGCGACATCGAATATGGTTTGACCGGTACGCAGATGTCCGAATGGGCCACCGCTTACCGGAATGCAACCGGTGTGTCTTTGGCCTTTTATCACGATGATGCGTTTCAAGCCGGCTGGGGACACAATACTGCCGCCGTTCAGGCAGCATTGAAAGGAGCAGACGGGTCGATGGGACCCGGAATACCGTACGGCTTGATTCGCAACAGCGGCCAGCCGCCGGGCAAATCCGATTCCGCATGGGTGAGCAAGGCCAAGCAGAATATGGATTTTTACAACAGTCTTGGCCTCGAAGCGCCCACGCAAAATATCTTTCAGACTTGGGAGGCCAGTCCCTCTCGGGTCCTTCCTGAAAGCGGCGATTCTCTGACCAACGTCGTCGCTCATTTTTTTGATTACCGGCCGAAATGATGGCCATCTACGCCATTTCAGCCGGGTCCGAAGATCTGCGTGGTAGCATGTTCTTGGTTGAATCACGCACTTGGAAAGAACATTTTTTGGTAGCGTAAACCTATGAAAGCGGTAATCCTGGCCGGCGGTGCGGGCACGCGTATAGCGGACGAGACAGAGTTAAAGCCAAAGCCCATGATCGAAGTAGGCGGAAAGCCGATCCTATGGCACATCATGAAGTTTTACTCTGGCCACGGGGTCAACGAGTTCGTCGTGTGTTGCGGTTATCAGGGTTATCTAATCAAGAAATATTTTGCAAACTATTTTCTGAAGATGTCGGATGTTACTTTCGATATGGAGCGAAACACCATGGAAGTCCATCGTCAGCAAGCGGAGCCTTGGAAAGTCACGCTGGTGGATACGGGCGACAATACGCTGACCGGCGGGCGCCTGAAGCGCGTGGCTTCCTTCTTGGAAGACGAAGATGAATTTTGCTTTACCTACGGCGACGGTGTGACGGATTTGGATGTCACAGCACAGATCGCCTATCACCGATCCCACGGGAAATGGGCGACATTGACGGCGGTGCAGTCCCCAGGTCGTTACGGCGCGCTGCAACTCAGCCGCAGAAGAGTCAAAGGGCTTATCGAGAAGCCCAGCGGAAATGGGGCCGTCATCAATGGCGGGTTCTTCATACTTTCTCCCAAATGCCTCGACCTGATCGAGGGAGACGACACTAGCTGGGAATCTAAGCCGTTATCGAGGCTGGCCGAAAAAAGCGAGCTAATGGCGTGGGAACATCTCGGATTCTGGCAGCCTCTGGATACCCCGCGAGACCGAAACCACCTCGAAGACCTGTGGGATTCCGGAAATCCACCGTGGAAAAACTGGTGATCTCTCATCTCTCCCCCATGAAATGTCGCCATTGTCGGAGCGAAGTTACGGCGACATTGATGGATCTCGGCACTGCACCGCCCTCCAACGCGTATCTATCCCAATTTCAGCTCCAGAATCCGGAAAAGTGGTTTCCCCTCAGAGTGCTGGTCTGTCAAACCTGTTGGTTGGTTCAGACGGAAGACTTTGCCCAAGCTGACGAGCTATTCGATGCCGACTATGCGTACTTCAGCAGTTTTTCCCGCCTCTGGCTCGAGCACGCGGAGAGGTATGTCGCAGAAGTTTCTCTGGACTTGAGCCTTGGACAAGACAGCCTCGTGGTTGAAGTGGCCGCCAACGACGGATATCTTCTACAATTTTTCAAGGCACGAGCTATTCCGTGCATCGGCATCGAACCGACATCGAGCACCGCCGCTGCCGCCCGCACGAAGGGTATTGCTGTCATTGAGGATTTTTTTGGCACTCGTCTTGCCGAAGAACTTCGGGCACGAGGTAATCAGGCTGACCTCACGGTCGCAAACAACGTACTGGCCCACGTGCCTGACATCAACGATTTTGTCAAAGGATTTTCAATCCTGTTGAAGCCCAACGGGGTAGCCACCTTTGAGTTTCCTCATCTGTTGAACCTCATTGACGAAAATCAGTTCGACACCATTTATCACGAACACTTCTCTTATCTTTCCCTTATTTCTGTAACGCGTATCTTCGAAGCGAATGGCCTAAGCGTATTCGATGTACAAGAACATCCGACACACGGCGGCAGCCTGCGCCTGTTTGCGCAAAGGAGCGATACTGGTAGTCGCCCGAAGAAATTGAGCGTGGATGCAATGCTCAAGCGCGAGATTGCTGCCGGCATGGAAAGCCTCGGCTACTACGCGCGCTTAAAAGAAAATGCCGAAAGAGTCAAATTCGATTTTTTGGCATTTCTCTTGCGGGCGAGGCGCGACGGGCTTGCGGTGGCGGGCTACGGGGCAGCGGCGAAGGGTAACACTCTGATCAATTTTGCCGGTATACGCCCTGACCTTATTGGTTTTGTGGTCGATCGTAACCCGGCGAAACAGGGAAAATATCTGCCGGGTAGCCGCATTCCCATCCTTGGTGAAGACCAACTCCGCGTCCAGAAACCACACTACGTCGTGATCCTTCCGTGGAATTTAAAATCCGAGATCACCGAGCAGCTTGCTTATATCAGGACGTGGGGCGGCCGGCTGGTAACGGCTCTGCCCGAGATGCATGTGCAGCCATGAAGATAGCCCGCGACGCGAATCTTATTCAAAGACCACGTTCTGCGCGGATTTCTTGGTGGGTTCAAGGGAATTTGGGATACTACGCTAGCGGACGGGCTACAAACGAGACGGCGTCAGATGAATCAACAACAGCACGGTGAGTCATGAGCGCATTTGAACGAGAAGTGAAAGAACGAATAGAAGCAAACGGGCGAAATAGCGCTCTCATGGCAAGCGCAGATGCAATGATTCTGAGCACCGTCAAGTCGCAATATTCTTACAATTTTTCCTGGCTTGGCCGTCCGATCATCCAGTATCCGCAAGATATAGTTGCGATGCAGGAAATCATCTGGGCCGTTCAGCCGGACTTGATCATAGAAACCGGCATCGCGCATGGGGGCTCTTTGATCTTTTCAGCTTCGATGCTCGAGTTGATAGCGTTGTGCGGCGGTCCACAACACGCAAGAGTGCTCGGCATCGATATCGACATCCGCGAACACAATCGCCGGGCCATCGAGGCTCACCCTTTGTTCAAGCGAATACACATGATTGAGGGATCCAGCATAGATCCGTCGGTAATCGCCCAAACCCAAGAGTATGCCGCGGGGCGCGAGCGGGTGTTGGTGTGCCTTGATAGCAATCATACTCACGATCACGTACTCGCAGAGCTGGAGTCTTACTCGGCGCTCGTTTCTGTTGGAAGCTATTGCGTGGTTTTCGATACGCTCATCGAAGACTTACCTCCCAATACTTATGCAGACCGTCCATGGGGTCCGGGCAACAATCCAAAAACCGCCGTTCGCGAGTTCCTGAACACCCACTCCGAGTTCGAGATCGATACCCGGATGAACAATAAGCTTCTGATCACGGTGGCCACGGATGGCTATCTTAGAAAAATACGCTGAGTCCGCTGCACTTCGTTGTGGCTGACGCCGACCAACCAAGCAGGAGCGGATTAATCAGATCAGGCATTCAGCGCCTCCATTACCTTGAGCCTCAGATTATGCAGTCTTACCCTTGCGTACCAGTAATAGTACGATCGGGAACGAAACACACGCCGGTGAGTTAACTCTGAGAAATGCGTTGTTGCCTTTGCATCCGGCGTATCTAGAATCTGCGCTGCCTTTTGCGCAGACCATTCGATCCTGCTTTTGATGGTTTTCCCGAGCACCCGGAATTGCTCACGATCCTCTTTCAAAGGAAAGTAGCCGGATTGATAGAGCTTGATCAGATAGTTAGGCAGCCGTCGTCTCAATACATCCAAAATGTCAGCATCTGTGAGGGATTTTTCCTTCAGAAACTCAAGGTAGGCATCCAATGCCGCGTACAGGGAAACTGGCCCGGGCGAAAAACTGGTGCTTGTAGAATGAACCCTGTACGCAAAGCATGTAGCTTTTGAGGTCGCCTTCCACGATCCTTGCATCAAACTGATCCATAATGCGTCGTCAGCGAACAACAATTTGTCATAGCTAGGTATGCCACCAACCCTTTCGTAGTCCGAAGACCGGAACATGTAACCGGTTCCGTAAGAATCCCGCTTAAACACCATCCTGGATTCCAGAAACTCGGCGGAAGTTTCATGCTCCGGCATTGGTCGGCACGGCCGCAGCACGTTTCCCGCGACATCGATGAGCCGAAAGTGCGTTTGATAGAGCCCCGCATCCGGATGCTTCTCGATAAGGCGACTTACAGTCTCCAGGTAATTTCTGTCCCACACGTCATCATGACCTATGAATGTCATGAATTCGTTCTTTGGTACATATTGAAAAATGCGCTGCCAACTCTCTTGAATGTCCAAGGGCTTGTTGGACTTCATGAGCGCAACTCGCGGTTCGTTCAGGCTTGAAACCCACTGCGTAGTTCCGTCTGAACTCGCGTTGTCCAGTATGACCAACTGATATTCCCGATACGTCTGTTCAAGAATGCTTGCCACGCATTCCCGAAGATGGGTCCCTCCATTACGAACGGGCAGAAAAACTGAAAATTTCACCGCGTGTTCGCCTGCAAATGGTTCATACCCTCGTCTTACTCATGTGCTTCAGCACTTTAAAACTTCGTCGCAGAAACTGCATCACGACGGCCTGATGGTATTGAAAGCGGGTCAACTTTGCGACCTTCAGGCGGAATACATTACGCATCGCCCTCTCCATTCGTCGATACTCGCCGGGATTGGGTCGAACGACCTTCAGGTATCTACGCATGGCAATTGCGTGATTGATTATGTATTTACCTAAGAAGCTCTCCATAGACTTCTGCAACGTCAGCCAATCGTCTCGATGACGTAATGCAGTAGAGAGATATCGATGGCAACCGGTCAAGGCAATTTCTATGTCGTGCGGATCCGCTAGTCCGGAGTTTCTCCCGTGGACGGACTGGCAACCGAGAATGGTATTGACCGTCACACAGCCCGAGTGGCTGCCCGCAAGCAGGATGTACGCGAAATCAGTGAGCAATGGAGACCCGTAGTCCGGCATCCCTCCAATTTGCAAGACGATATCACGTCTCACAATGCCGGTTGACCAGAGTACATAAGGAAACACCTCGCCTTTAAAAAAAGCCATCGGGAACTCTGCGGCAGAAATATTTTGTACTGACCCCTCCGGTCCTTTTGCCAGGAACTTCATCTTTCCGACATCGACTTTATAGGATGCCGCCGCCTCCACACTTTCCATGGATACCTGGCATGCGCCGAAATAGGCTCCGCTGCCCGGGTATCGTTGACACAGATCATGCAATACAGGCAAGAACTCCGGCATGGGTGGATCGTCATCGGCGAGCATGGCGACAAATTCACCCCGCGCGTGAGATATCGCCCTGTTGAAATTCTTCACCATTCCCACGTTGGTTTCGTTGGGGATGTATCTGAAGCGGGCGTCGTACTCGTCCACGACACAGCGTGCTGAGCTCTCCGGATCGTTGTCTGAAATGACAACTTCGAAGTCCGAAAATCCTTGCTGTCGCAGAACCTCGAGCGTGGCCCTGAGTAAGGCGGGACGCCGATAAGTCGCTATGCATATCGAAACCCAAGGCCGACGATCGCTAATATTCAATTGCTTCGTTACCATCCCGCGCCACTGCGCGAAAAACATCTGAGAAACTTCAACGTAGAGCCGCCTATGGCACAGCACGTCCGAAAGTCGCGGCCCGAAAGCTTATCATTTTTTTGTACATGAGCAGCGCTGGCCACTGCATCTACGACGACACCGGGACTTGTGGACGGCGTGTTGCCCAATCACGTCCGGCATCGACGCCACCTTACTTAAAGATTCGCACACCGCTGACGAAGGGCCGAAGCTTGATACCCGCCCGCAATCTCGAACACGCCAGGAACGATCCAATTGAGATGGCAATTCCGACGGCAATTAGATTCGTCCACAGGAGTGCCCTGGAAACTTCGACCGCGAAAAGTACTCTTGACACTCCCGCAGTCGTGAGCCCAACGATCAATGGAAATCCGATATCTCGTAAATACCACTCGCGCTTTTCCGCCGGAATGAGTCGCCGATGCATCACGTTGATGTTTATCACCATGTAACCGGTATTCAGTAAAATCCAGGCGATGGGGGGGCCGACGATGCCATATCGATTGGTCAAAATTAGGATCAGAGGAACCAACAGGATGACGGCCAATACATTCATTCGGAATGCGAGGTTTGTCCACCCATACGCCAACTGAAGGGAATACGGAACACTCATAAATGCGTTCAGCATTGTTCCAATGCTTAGAAGGCTGATCACCCGATACGTCTCGTTACCCAAGGCGTGATTTCCCGTCCAAGCAAAGACGATTTCCTTGGGAAAGAAAGTCAGCATGAGCGAGGCGGGGATAACCAAGAATGACGTAAGTTGAGATGCTTGATGATAGAAGCGGGATAACTCGCCTATTCTATCTTCGCCCGCCAGCTGAGTGAGTTTTGGAAATATTGCAGAGAACAGCGGAGCGATCAGACGATTGAGACTGCTTGCGACGGCAACCGCAAAGACATAGTAGCCGAACATCTTGAGATCGAGCAGTTTGCTGAGGACGATTTTGTCGAGCTGGGTAAGTATCAATACCAAAATCGAAAGGCCGCTCATTCCGGCCGCGAAACGCCAGATTTGACCCAATATGCTCCGATCGAAGCGTGCGGTGCGGCTTATTCTCGGCAAGGCTCTCCTGGTGAAAATCACCAGCATCGCCACATTTAGAAAGGCAGCGATAATCTGCCAAGCGAGATAAGCCTCTAGAGTCGGCGAGACGAGCCACAGTACCAGGATGGCGCCGACACTCTGGACCGTTATAGCAGTTGCATTCAGCACGTTCAGCGTAATTTGGCGCTGTAGACCATTCAGGCCGCCGGCATACAATCCGCACGGCCAGCGCAGCGCGGTAACCACGCTTAGGAAGAGGAATGCGTGCTTGATTTCGGCGTTCGAAAGTTTATCCGGCCGAATCCAGTAGTTGGCGATCAACGGCGAGACTGCCACCAGGAGCAACCCCACCCCGAGGGCCGCTCCCCAGTACAACCATTCGAGCGTCCGTAACGTATCTTTTATCTGCTCAGCCGTGCCCTCCTTTGCAGACAGTCTGGCCATTTCTCGATTCAACGTCGTGGCCAATCCCATATCCAGAATCGAAAGAACGGCTTGGAGCGAAATGAATACTCCAATGACTCCGTAGGCCTCGACGCCGAGATAGTGAATGTAGATTGGCGCAAATATCAGACCTGCGATGGCAGACCAGGCACTGCCCGCAACATTCGCAGCGATATTCTTTTTGACCGCCACTACGGGCCTTTCGGTCTTTCACAAGATCTCTTCATTTCTTGGCTTTACATCGAGCCGTCGGGCCGCCCGGGACGCGGCGCGGCGCGGCAATTTCTCGGTTCCCGGCACAATCGCGGCATCAGAGCGTGCCCACAGTGCGAATTGCAAGTACCGCAACGGCCAGGTTGTAAATAATCGTCGTGACGGACTGCCATAGCGGTAGTGACCTGATTCGTTCTGTATCAAGCGGTACGATGATGGTATCGCCCGGCCGAATCTCGATCGACTGAGAACGCCTGAACCAGCCCGACCGTTGTCCCGAAACCACGTCGCCGTTCGCTCGAATGATGTAGATACGTTTCTTATCTGCGCGTTCGGTGGTACCGCCGCTCTTTTGGATGTAGTCGTCACGGGTCAGACCGGCATGAAACACATGGGACGTGGGACTTTCGACTTCGCCTAAGATGGTGATTTCTTGCGTAGTCTTGGGAACAAGCAGCCGGTCGCCATCGCGGACGATAACATCATCACTTCTCCTACCACTGACGACCCGGTTGAGGTCAATCACGAGACGCCCCACCGGCTTCGATTGCCGGAGTTGAGCTACCAATTGGTTGCCTATGGTCAATCCTTGCGCCGCACTAGCCGCACCGGCCGCGTTCGACGTCGCCGCCGACAGAGAAATGGTCTCCAGGGAAAGCGCCGCGAGATCTCGCTGCATGCGATCGACGAACACCTCGAGCTGATCTTTTTCCCTCTTCTTCAATTCCTCGCGCAAAAATATCGACCCGTCAATGAACGCCGTGTCGGTAAATCCTCCCGCGCGAGCCAGTACGGAGGAAAGTGTCTCGCCTCGATGGATTGGATACGTGCCTGGAAAACGGACCTCACCTTGCACGACGATGTCGCCCAACTCTTGCCATTGCGGAGTGATCTTGATCACCAACTTGTCATAGGGTAACAACGCAAAATCTGCGGCGGCATCACCGCGTCGAATAGCAGCCAAATTCACCTGAAGCAAGGCGGTCTGCCGGACATTGCCGTTGACGATCTCGTATCGGGTCAACTCGGCATCGCCGGCGTATGCGGAATCGTCCAGACTACCGCCCGCCCGAATAAGATCGCTCACGTGCATCGTCGGTTCGAGCGGATACTTTCCCGGGGATTTAACTTGGCCGTCGATGCTGACGACTTGTGCTGGCTGATCGGGAGAGGCCTGTAGTTCAAGATCCCGGATGACGGGCTCGACGACACGTTCGCGGCTCGCCGCTAAATTGAACACGAAGATCTGGTCGCGGGCGTGGAGCGGTGGATCGGCCTTGGATCCGCGATCGTGAAGCGCGCGCTCGAGATCGGCTGAGATCACTTCGACCTTCTCCTCGGGAGGCACTTCACGGCGAATCATGATGTAGTGTCGATCCGCAGTCGGCCTCAACTCGTCGAAGCTCGGCAGGATGTCGGACAGCCTAAGGCCGGCATGAAACTGAAACTTGCCCGGCCGGAATACGTACCCCTTGAGTTCCACCGAGTTCTCGAGTGTGGGGCGGATCGCTGGAATGCGCAGCTTGTCGCCGTTCGCCAAATCGGCGCTACGTCCGGCGTTCGAAGTCAGGTCGATATTGACCATCTGACGCAGTTGAAACGGCTTGATACGCTCCAATTGAGCGGATTTGCCATCTGCATCCGGCAGCAGCCCCCCGGCAATGTCGATTCCCTGCTCGACGGTGTTCTCGTTCTTCAGCTCGTAAATCGCCGGGCGGTGCACGGCGCCGTAGACCGACACGGTATTACCGATCGGCGGAATGAATATCACGTCGCCGGGCATAAGCCGTTGATCCGCGCTCGTGTCGCCGTGCAGAAGCAGGCTATATAGGTCAAGCACACCGACCAGCTTGCCGTTCCGCTTGAGCTCGATGTTGCGCAATGAACCGATCTTCTTGACCCCACCACTGACGAACAGCGCATTGGTCATCGTTGACAGACCGCTGACCGTATAAGAGCCCGGCTTCTCCGCTTCACCGAGCACGAATACCCTTATGGACCGTAGATCGCCCATCGTCACGCTGACCCTAGAACCGATGAGTTGCTGGGCCACCCGCTGTTCGATCACTGTGCGGGCATCATCAAACGACATGCCGCTGACCATGATCGGGCCGAGCTTGGGAAAATTGATGCGGCCATCACGGCCTACCGTCAACGTGTAGGTTGCCGGCTCATTGCCATAGAGCTGAATACCTAACGTATCGCCAGGGCCGACGGAATAATCGCTCGGCACTTGAATGTCCGAGACGGGTGCGAAAGTCGAGGGTGAACCTTTAAATAAGTCATACCCAAATGGTTTCAACGCATCTTCATCGAAGGCCTCGAGTCGCAGTAAGGTGACTTTGACGATGAAATCGCGCAAATCGGGATCCGCGCTGAGGCGCCGGGTTGCCTCTTCAGCGGTCAATCCGGCCAACGGTATAGACGGCAGCCCGGGAACCTCGAGCACGCCGAAAGGATTGAGCTTGTACGGGTTACCTTTCAATACCAACTGGCGCAAGCGCTCCGATTTTTCCTTCTCTTCGTCAGTCTCCGGTCTCTCCTCTAGCTTGCTGCGCGCGTATTCGGATTGGATTCTGCCGAAATCATCTGGAGCGGACTGACGGTTACCAATTGCGTTGCCCGGATTAGCCATTGCGCCATTCGTAACCGCATTTGGATTGACCGAACTGAGACCCGCGGCGGCCGCATTGCCATACTGATTGTAATTTCCGTTGTTTGAACCATTCGCATTATTCCCGCTACCGTTCTTCTCGTCGGGATTGAAGGTTTGAATGGGTGTGAGGTCAATGAGAACGGTATCGTCGGCTCGTAGTTCCGGATCCTCATCCAACATGCGCAGCGTCCGGTCATCGCGCGTCTTGTCTTTGACGTATTTTTCGTAAAGTGCGCTCGCTTCCTCATCGGTGGGATTTTTCGGCCGCACGGTCTCCGGCGTACTTAGTTTGGGATCAACCTTTCTGCCGCTGCTGTCGGTTTTTCCGAGCATGCTTTGCGCCAAGGCGTCCTGCTGCTCAGGGGTCAGGTTCTTGAGCTGATTCAGCTGATCCGTACTCGGCGCCTGGGCCGCTGCGCTCATCGCCAACGACACCATGGCCAGCGTGAACGCCAGAAATCCACTTCGCATATTGCTAACTCAATGAAATAATTGATCGCCTGGTCCCGCTTCGGATCATTCAGGCAGCCCACCCCGCCATCCCGGCGGACCCGCGCACCAAGCGCGGGTTGCGAAGTTTAACCGCGACATAGTGCCGATTGCTGATAATTATTCTTCACGCCCGCTGGTTCTTGATGAATCGACCTAGTCGCGTCAAAGCAACGCACCCCCTATTTCGCGCGTTCAAGCCCCACGCCAGGGGAGCCAGCGCTGGAAATGCGAGGCGGCCTCTTCCCAGAGGCTCCGCCCCTGCGGGCAAATCGCCATTATTCAGCGTAATCGCGGTCGTGATTGAGGCGCGGTTCAAAGCTATGTATGTTCTTGGACCATGGTTGTACGTGAGACGCTAAACGATCGACAGAGTGTGGCTCCGCCTGCGACCGA
>Ga0116226_10000592_pt1 | contig 30968 bp, 18 predicted proteins | sample S1TSphfallax_FD_89692 | JGI IMG/M metagenome (GOLD analysis project Ga0116226, IMG submission 89692) | Host-associated microbial communities from peat moss isolated from Minnesota, USA - S1T2_Fa - Sphagnum fallax MG | ecosystem: Host-associated > Plants > Peat moss > Unclassified | place: USA...
ATAAACAATAAACAATAAACAGAATGGTCCATGGATGACCATACGAAGGATTCCAAAAATCCCCCATATACCAATTTCAATTACTCATCACTAGAATTTCATTGCACCTAAAAATTGAAAGTCTTTTTACCACATTCCATTACACACCTTACGATTACCATTTACTACACATACAAGAACCCAAATGCAATTACCCAAAGATAGGGAACAATAGTGTGTAATAGCAAGAGGGTTTTTGTCACTATTTTTCTTTCACAACCTTGTGATGTAGCCATAGTCGTGACTGTGAAAAACAAATGTAGCCAAATTTAGCTACATAGCAAATATGAAAGTTTTTTTTTTTTGAAGATAGTTCTTTTGTATTCTTGGCTACCTACTAAAGGCTATCATACCATTTGGCAATTTGGAAAAAGAACTTCAAAATCTAGAATATGTTGGCCATTTTTTCTAGGAATTTTTTTTGGATAAGTCAAAATCATTTGTTGGTTGGTTTTAAATTTGTTTCTTGGTTTTGTTTATGGGTAACTAGACTGCCAATTTTATATTTTGAAAAAGAATACAACGAAACATGAACCAAAAAGTAGCCAAAAAGTGAAACTAAGAACCCACCAAAAGCCAAAACTAGGAACCAAAATAGGTGCAAAAACCTTTTAGTATGCATGCTCTTGTCAATGTTTTTTTTCTTGGTGGAATTCGCCAAAATGCAAAAAAGAAAAAAAAAAAAGTGGCTGGTGAAAGGCCTTTAATAAAAAATTGGACTAAAAAAATGTGTTGCCATATTTTGACCTTGTCAAGTAACCAGTAGGATGCCACCTATGCAACACACAACTTAGATCCAGCCCTTTTTTCTCTGGAAAAAAATTGCTAAAAAACACTACAAAGTTTTGTAAGGCAACATGCATATGTAAAAAAAATAGGGAAAAACAATCATGAGTAGCCAGAAAACCTAAAAGGCATCTGGCATCAAAGCTTGTAACTTTACATGCGGTGAACAACATCACTATGATGTTTCAATCCATTGTCGATACCATCACCATGTTTCCCAACATCATCATGGATATCATTAACGTGTCACATCACCACTATAGAATATTGCCATCAGGTTCCGCAAAAATTATCGCAATACTGACTAATTCATCATATTACGGACTTTGATAAAACAAAGTAAGGCAAAAAAGAAGCCACTTTATTATTACTTTGTGGACTTCAAAAAAAATTTCGATACTATACTACATGAAGTGCTATGGCATGTGTTGGTTGGCCTCAAGGTGGAGGGACGCTTCTTATAATGCATGTAGGCGATGTATGCCAAGGATACTATACACATCAACCACCTAAGTGAGGGTGTCACCTCTAGCTTTTCAAGTGCCAATAAGGTGTGAAGTAAGGTTGTCTTCTCAGCCCCCTATTGTTTGGGTTATATTTGTAGCCAACTCATCTCATTCGTCGAATAAGGTTTAGGGTTTAATGTCACCATCTAGTTTGTCGAGACTTAGTTACTCATCCCCATAGCTTCATTTGTGTGGAGAGAGCTTGTTGCCTCCTTGTTGCCTCACATAGAATGTGTCGCCTCATTGTTGCATGTTGCATTACTCTATAACATGGTATTACTACTAAGGAATAGATTTTAAATTTCAAGGTTTTGATTTTTGGGGTGAACATTTGTGAGCATCCAGCCAAGGTTCTCATTTTGCACACTACAATGTTGTTGAGTGCGTTCAAAATTGTTTACATTGTGAATGAATGTTGCTACAAAATGAAGAGCAAGAATCCCCAAGCAAGATTGTGATTTTTTGTTCAAGCTGGAAAAACTATTTTTCATTTGAAAGAGGTAAAAAATCTTTTGTTTCCAATTCAATTCTAGCAGTTTCTTGTGTGTTTTCTTGTTTTGTACATTGTGCACTTGAAGATATTTGATTTAGGATTTAGTATTCATTTTCTATCTATCTTGGTAATTATAGATGGACTCTTTAAACTTCCAAGTTCCTTGTTACTATGTGTGTTGTGTGTGGATTGTCCATTGGAGGAGATTTAATTTAAGGTTTAGCATTCACTTTTTAGATTTTTTTGGATGTTAGTCGAATATTGTTGCCTTGTGTTCAAATATATTTTAAAAACTTAACAAAAGTGAAATGAAAAATTAAACCTACATTCTAATCTTTGAAACCTAAAACAAAATTTACCAAAAGGATAAATCTTTAATCCAATGTGGACTTTATAAAGAATGATACATCATCCAATGTCATGATCCAAATCACCCAAAAACAATTATCATTATGGATTTTTTTTTACCAGTGGAATTGGAAATTAAACCTATAACTTTTTACCACCGCACATTGAAATACCATAACACTTAAGATGGAAAAATCAAATAAGAAAAAATCTCTCATTTATTTTAAGATTTAAAAAGAAAATTTCAAATTTGTAAAGTCCATTTCGGTATTTAAATTGATTTTTTCAAGGCCCATATTTTTACAAGTTAAAAAAAAGGTGTAAATTATGGTGGTATGAACTTGGAAATGGAAAAAAATGTGAACTTCAACACCATTTAAGTGTTTTTTTAAAAAATCACTAGATTTAGGCTTTAAAAATGGACTTTGAGTTGTTAATTTTGGTCTAATGTAATGTGTTTTTACCTTTCAATGCCCTTGCCTTTTGATGGTGGTGGTTCCTCAAAATCTTCACATTCAAGTCTTGGTGGGCTATGATTTCCTACACTATTGAATGTTGCATCTCGTTTTTCCGATTGCAATTGATGTTACTTCACCTTTGCCATTTCCTATTTCACTTAAACCTAGTGGGACTTCTCATGCTTCTATTTCTCTAGTTTTAAATCCTTAAGTTGTTATGCCTTTGATGTAACAATCCTTTTGTTTCCATCATCTATGCAACCTAGCTCAAGTGGCAACATCCATGTTGACTCTCCATCTACTTCCTCTGAAAATGTGGTCATCTTGAGTGACTTACTTAATACAGAGTCGGACTTAATTCGCTACTTATGTGTCCACCTCAAAACTTGAAATCATATGATCACACAAGGAAATTTGAGCTTGAGTGGGTTGCAAAGCTCCCTTGGGTTGAAGGTGTTCTAGATACTAATGTGGTGCTTCATAATGTGACATGCAAGGTCTACACCACAATTGACAAGAAACCTTGTTTATTTGTTCCCAAATGGGATATTTTGATGAAACATGAAAGTAGGAGGAAAACATAAAAGGATTTGCCAAAACTCGATGTCAAGAAAGGTGAATGGTTCAACAACAAGTCTTGCAAACATAAGCAAAACCAAACTTTGTTTTTTACTAGAGCACCTACCAATGTTTTACAACAAGTCGATAAGAACATCCATTTGGATCCAATTTGCAAACTTGTTTCAAATCTTGGAAGCTAGCTATCCTATGGTGGAATATGAGGAGGAAATCTCTCTACTCTTTCCTTGGTGTGCCTAAGAACCCTAAAATGCACTAGTTTGACTTTTTTGGTTAAGTTATGTCTAAGTTCATGTATGCCCAAATGATTAACAAAAATTTGGGAATTTTTTTTGCTTCTAACTATGTGGCTTTGACATGTGATGAAGTGAACATTGTTGATAACAAGAGCTAGATTTCTATATACACTTATGTGATGCAAAATTGGTGAAACTTCCCATGATGATTTCTCTTTTAAAAATTGTTGATGGAGTACGAGCTAACAACCTCACTATTGTCATCATGGAGGCCTTACATAATAATGGAGGCTTGAGTTTTGCTATTGTAGTTGGAAGGCTACTTTGTTTTGGGCTAATGGGGTAAGTACATTCTAAGGTACTAAAATTGGGGTCACTAAGCAAATAAACACAAACTATGCACCTTTTTCCATTAAGGTTCATTGCATGGCTCATAGATGTAATCTTACATTCAAGACATTGTCTACCTTGGGAGTAATTAATAGCATTGAAAATTTGCTATAGAACTACCATGCATATTTTGTTCACAACCCAAAGAGGCACCTTAAGTTCATTAAACTTGCTCACATGATGGAAACAAAAGGGTTTAAAATGCTAAAAAACATGAAAACATGTTGGATATTTTTCATGGATCCTCTAAGGAAAATTTTGTCAACATACATGCCACTTCTAGCCAAGATGTCTATGGATAACAACAACAACCAAACTACTAAGGTAACTTTCTAGTAGACCCTAAATTTTATATGTTTATTGCATTATATGTTATTTGTTACAATCTTTTTTACATTTTCTAATTGATGCTTTGGTTGCATTTGAAAGCTAATTTTACCTTACTTGCTATTCCTTATTGCATATTGGGAACATGTGCTACATCAGACCTTTGTTGGAGAGCATTGACTCTCTTGTGGAATTTGCACATCATCATGATGTCTTCATATGTGATATAGTAGTTACAATAAAAGTTTGCTAGGGGCAACTCTATTATTTGTACAATGATGACAACTCATCATTTTCCAAGATGAGTTATCGACATTAAAAGGTTTGCTGGATTGTGACCATGAACACATCCACATGAAGTGGATAGCAGATTTGAATGACTTTAGTGAGTAGCATGCCTTCATTGTGAATGGTGATAAATTTTGGGCCATGCATAATGACCCAATGTTGAAAGTCAAGGCAATTGTGATTCAAGACTCTTTTCAAAGTTTAATTTCATAGGTGAAGTCATAATGTTCATGTAAATTTCTAACCCCTCTTTTTTATTCGTCTTGATGTGTTTTGAGTTTGGGGATTTGTTTTTTTTCAAACACAAATTTCAATTTGGGGTTTTGTTTTCTTTCGATATGTGTTGCATTTTTCTTTTTTTAATTTCTTTTTGTTGGTTTGTGGGTGTAACTGCTTTGCTTACTTTCAATGTGTGTTGCTATTTGTAGCTTTTCTTTTTTCAATTGTCTTTGTTAGTTTGCAATTGCAACTACCCAATTGATCAAAAACTTGGAAAACTACTTTCTACAATGTGCCTTGTTTGATGCCATGGGCATTGTATATCCACGGTACTAGTTGTAACCCAACTATGATGATAATTTTACCAAGCATCTAGAAGTACTAAAAGCTTGGTACTATGAACCAAAACTTTTGGGATTTGGAAGCTCAAGCTCATTGGTTGCACCAATGTTTGATTGTTGGGGGTTGGATGCACAACTAGTCATGTTCAAGTTGTGTATGAAAAACAACTCTTTGGTTGCCATGGAGCCACTTTTTGATTTGAATCCATTGAACCCAATTTGGAGGACAATTGATTCATCTTGGGTTCTCACGCATTCTTTCCCTGAATATCTTAAGCTTGCAAAGATGGCCATAGTCCATGTTCTAATGAATGTAGAAGATGAGAGATGTTTTTCATTTCTTACATTTCTTAAAAACAAACTATGAACTATTTTTTATCCTCACCTTCCTCTTGTTGTTGGCATGTATAAACAGAAGTTTGATTACTTTAGAGAGTTTTATGTACGCTTCCACATTTGATGTTTAGATTGGAACAACTGATTGTTACAATATTCTTACATAGATGACATTATTTCCTAACATTTTTAGAGTAGCCTAGTTGTTGCCTAAATTGCATACTTATATGATTTTGCCCATCCTAGGCCTTGATAGTAGATTTTTGTAAATATTTTTATAGTAAGGCATTTGTTATCTTCCATAATTTTATGACTTTGCTCATCCTGGTAGTAGTTTCATGTTCTTTATTGGCCTAGGCCCTTTGTTTCCATCATCTTATTATGCTTAATGAACCTCTTTGAGGACATGGAAATTTGTGGTATTGGTTTGAAACTTTATCTACAATGAAAGTTTTTTTCAATGAAAGTTGTGTGATAGTTAATTTGCTTTTCACTCACAAGGCAATGGAACCAACAACATCACATCTTAAATCTAAACATTAGTTTTAAATTTGTTTATATTGATTGTCACCATTATTGGCATGTTTTAAATTCCCTTTGATGACCATTGCCTTTCATTTGCAACACACAAATCTTGCATTTTTCAACATATGAGTGCCACCTCCTTTAAATAATATTTAAAAAAACATCGTCACTTGGATTGTGGAGTCCATGGTTCCTATAACCATGTGGGCATTTTCTGAAAAACCAAAAAAAGGGGTTACTTGGGTCCATTGTTGCCTACACCAAAGGTCTTCATTATGAGGTTGTGACATTTTGTTAAACAACCAATTTCTTGCCAAATGTGATTTCTTTTTTTGGGTCTACATTTGGTTTTGGTTTGTCCGATTTGCCAAGCCTTAATTGGATTTTTGGGCCATCAAATCAATTAGTTATAAATAATGCCCATGATGGATTGACCAAAACCATTTGTGAGTGCTTCAAGGGCGTTTCAAGTTCTGTTGAGCTTGGCAACTTTTTCAAGCAGAGAGAAAGGATCAACTTCTATGCATCAACTTTTGTTACTCAAGATCCCACTCCTAGAAAACCAACAAAGAAGAGGGGAAAAAGGCGGATATTAAGAAGGTATTCAAATAACAATGTGTTGTTCATTTCCTTGGGTTGAATCTATGGTAGTTCATGTAAGCAAGCTCCACATGGTGATGTTGCAAGGTTTTTTCCATGGTTGAATGTAAGGAAAAACTTTTAAACCCTAAGTTTGGATGGTTTGCAAAAGCACATCAAAAAAAGGAAAGCATAAGTTCTTTAAAAATGTCCAATTTGTGGCAACTTTCCATATGTTGAAGCATGGTAGACCCATGATTAATTTTGAACATATGAAAGGTCTATTTGACTTCTTGATAGTACACCATACACCCAAGAAACATTGAACATATTCAAGTGGTTAAGATATGGCAATTGCCACATGCACAATGTCATTTTGAAGCAAATTATGTTGTTGGTCCAACATGCCATATTCATTTCAATAAGTTGTGATGAGGTTACCATTTTGGACCACCAATCCTAAATTTCTATTGACATTTATGTTGTTGATAGTTGGCATAGGGTGCCAATTTTTAAATCTTGAAAGAATTATTGATGGAGGTACATCTAAAACCTTATTATTGTAATGATCCATTTTCTTGTTATTTTGGTGGGATGTCAAAAACTGACCTTGTTATCAAAATGGTGTGGTTTGGGTTGATGGTGTAATAATCTTCCAAGGATTGAAAATTGGTGTGGTTGTCTAGTTGATTAGCAAGCACTACCCTTTCCTTTTAGGGATTCACTATATGGCACAATATGCAATCTTGTTGTCCAAACTTTATCATCTTTAACCTTTGTTGCAAAGATTGAGAGTTTAATTTTTTCAATGTACACCTATTATAGTTAATCCCCAAAAAAACACTTGAAGTGCACCAAATTGGTTGAGGTAATGGAGTTAAAGGGTTTGAAAAATTTGAAAAACATTTAGACATGGTGGATCTCAATGTTGGCTTTTTGAATGAATATTATGTGAGTATAAATGTCTTGTTATGAAAATGTTTAATAATCTTCTACTAATCTAATTGTTGCCATTAACTATGAACAATACATGATGTGGAAACTGTGATGGGATTAATGTGTGTGTTGCCAATGTTAAAGGGAGTGCAAAGTTCGAACATACTTGTTAAAAACATAAATTGTTTCATTTGTGATTTTGTGGTAAGGATGAAGCAAACTCAAGTTGATCTCTACAACCTTTATGTGGACTTTGAGCAACATTTTTCACATGACCAATTCCAAAGCATTCTTACATTACTACTATTGCAAGTCAATTCAACCATATGGCAAATTATCACATGCACTCTTACCATATCATGTTTTACTTGAACAACAATCTAATTTTTTTATGACCACCATGTAGTCCAACAACACTATAATAAATCATGGCTTTTCAAAAGGTTCAACTTGAGTAAAATGTTTGCATTTACCAAAAAGATGTCCACTTTAACTAAAAGCATGGGGTATCAAAAATACATTGTTCTTTTGCTTGATTTTTTATATTAAAGTGACCATTTGACCAATTATTAAGTTGTAAATTTAGTCAAGAGGGACAAATTTTTAAATGGTCAATTAAAATGCCCATGGCTTAGTCAAATCGACCATATTAATTTGGTTAATTAACCTACTTGCTATGCCTATTAAGCTACCTACCTACTTACTTAGCATATACCTACATGTGTCATACCTACCTATTTACCTAAATATGTCCTACTTATCTACCTACCTACATACCTACCTACAAACCTACTTATATTTTACATAAGTATAGGTATGTACATCTAAAAACATAGTTAGGCAAGCAAGTGTACCTACCTCTCTACCTAACTAGGTACCTACTTATGAAATTTTAAGTTCAAATGTTGTTATGCACATTGACAAAAAAATTCATTGAAGTTTAAGAAAACATATTAAATGCATTTGGTATCATATTGTTTTACAATGTGGTGTGATGGTTTCATGGCCAAAACATTGGTGTGGAACCAAGGAGGCCAAAATTCAATCCCCCTTACCAACATATACTATGTGAAATATGTATATTTGTGTATATACCTTATACATGTGTGTAAATGTATAGTACCTAGGTTGGTTGTGGAAAGGTAGGTAGGAGGCCATGGTGGGTAGGTAAGTATTTATTTATTATATTTTAATTATTAAAAATTTGGGTCACTTTTTAATTAATTTTTTTTGGGGATGTGTTCAAATTGACTCATCTAATATGACTAAGTGGTCAAATTGACCAAATGACAAAATGACAAATTTTTGGTTCAGTTTTCTATTAAAATAAACCATGATTTCTTGTAATGCAATGAAGTTAACATGAAACCCCCACATGATTGCAATCCAACAATTTGAATGTGGAAAAGGTTTGTTTCTAGTGTGATTTTGAGAAATATTTTTTTTGAATACTTCAAACTTGTTGAACTTGCAATTGTCAACTATTTTAAGGAGTGTTGAAAATTTCTACCATCATTTTCATGAAGTTAAAATTGAAAAAAAAGTTTAATAACTAATCTAGATATGGTTGTTAGGATGTATGTTCACATTACACCAATATGCATCCAAGTTCATTATGTGTTTTACAAGATTTTGAGTGAATTGGATAAATTTACCCAAAAAAACCTACTTTAACCAAAATTAATTCAAGTATCCAAATTTAACCAAAATTGATTAGTTTACCCCAGTTTGGTCAATTTAAACCTATTTAAACCAAGTCTAGAAAATTTTAATTAAGTTTAACAGAAAAAAATAAGTACCTTACTTAAGCCAAATTTAACCAATATAAATTAGTAAAAAAAATTAACTAAATTAAGCCAAGTTTTACCAAAATTAGCTAAAATACTTTAGTTTATTCAAGTTAAACAAATTTAAGCCAAAATTAGTGAAAGTGTCCAAGTTTAACCAAATTTTAAAAAGTATTTTTTTTATAAAAATAAAATTAGTTTAACCAAAATTAATTAATGCACCCATGTTTAATTAAATTTAGCCAATTTTAACAAAAGTACATTTGTTTAGCCAAATTAAACCAAGTTTAGTCAAATTTAATAAAATTTAGCCAAAGTTAACTGAAGTACCCTACTTTAACCAAGTTTGATAAAGTTAAACCAATTTTAATGATATTTAACTAAGTTTGGCCAAAAATATTTAAAATATTCAAATTTAGCAACTTTAGTTAAATTAAACCAAGTTTAGCCAAAATTAGTCATGTTTTAGCCAAGTTTATTAAAGTATTTAAGTTTAATTAGCCAAGTTAAACCAAGCTAAGCCAAAATTATCTATGTTTCACAAAAATTTGTCGAGTTTAGCCATTTTAAACTAAAATACTTGAAAGTAACTAAACTTAGCCCAAGTTGAATTTAAATGGTCAAGTTTAAGTAGGCAAGTTTTGCCCAAGTTTAGCTTAAGAATAATGCATGTGAAATTCCAAATGAATTTGAGTTTATATTTTTTACTATGACATTCTTTATCACCTATTGAAAAGGTAGTTGGATTGTTAATGCTTAGGCTTGTCACCATGAAGGTGAGGGGTTCAAATCCCTATTGTGGCAATGGGTTCATGGCTTTTAAGGCCTACAAGTGGTCTACTTGCCTAAAGAATGCCTATGAATGGCCCACATGCTTAGAAGAGACTTAGAAGTGACCTACATGCATAGGGTAGGAGGCCTATGCACATTTTTAGAGGGGCCTACCTCCTTAGGTCTACATTTTATATTTTATTAAATCAAATAAATAATTAAATATCAATTTTTTTGGAATTTTAATTATTTGATTATATAATACTTATGACATTTCATTATCAATTAGCACTTATGCTAGTTTGTGGTGAGATAAACATGCCACATCAACAAGCAATTGCTAGTTTTTAGGTAAATTAAATAAGCCACATCATACCAAATAATTGTTAGTCTTTTAGTCAAAACAAACATGCCACGTTGTACAATATTAGTCATTTAGTCAAAGTTTAGATGATTAAGGTACCCTTTGTGCTTATCCTAAATGACTAAGTCCTTTTGCTAGTATAGTCATATTGTCAACATGTGACTAAAATCTAGTTATAAAAACTAGCCCAAAAACCATACTTTTGTAGTAGTGATATTCAATGATGAATCTAAATGGGGATGTTGATACTAATGTTTTTTGTTTTGCAAGTTCGCCTTCCATTGCAACAAGGCAATGCCCTTTTTCAAACAAGAGTTCAATTCCCTTGGAAGGCATTGCATTAAATCTACCACCACAAAAACTATGACAAATGCATCTTCAATTCTAGGTTCTTGAACTGTATTAGAATTTTAGGTATATTTCTATATCTTTGTCTTGTATCTTCACTCATTAGTCCAATATTCACAATCTTTTTGAAACCTTTACGGTTGGAAGTTTAGTGAGTTTTTTGACAAATATCAATTTTTTTTACTTTCACAAGGATCAATAAGCTTCATTGGTGTGTCAAGACCACTAATGAATGGTTTTGTTTTTCTTCCTATAAGTGTTATTTTCAATGGTCAAATGACACACTTATGTCATATGTAGTTGTCTTTTTCAATTTTTGTGGATGAGGGGAGGATAAGGAAGTTGTGTTTTACAGTGTGGGCTTCTATGGAGGGTGTTAACATCATCTTGCCTTGTGCTCTTTCTTTCAGTTTTCTTGGCTTCAAAGTACATAAGGAAGATTCTTGTCCGCATAGCGTAAATATTTATTACAAACCTTTGAATGGGGAGGGTGCATGTTAGTGAAGGCATTAAGAATGTTCATAGTTAGTCCTAGCTTCCTTACAAAAGTTCCATGCTCTCAGGCATAGTTATATATTCAAACCATCATGCACCTAGCAAGTTACAATCTATTCGCTTAATATTATGTGAAATAATCACCATGAATCACTTGAGTGTGTATTCCCATGGCCACTGTTATTTTCTATTGACATTGTAGCCTATTGTATCACAAGGTGGTTTTGAATTTTGATTTCCATAGTTGGAGATTCAAAGGGTTGGAGTTCAAAAGTTTTGGAACTATTATTTTTTGGTTGGGCATTGAAAGGCGAGGAGGTTACAACCATCTCCTTGAAAGTGCTCTCTAGAATGGTACTTCTTGATGATGATGAAAGTGATATCAGGGGTGGCGATGGAGATGAAGAAGATGAAGATGAACACTAAGGTGAAGGTGAAAAAGGAGAAGATGAGGAAAAAGATGACATTACTAGAAGTTTTGAGTCAAATATACTAGATGGATCACAACACAATTTTTAGTCCTTGGGGTGGCATGAGACCCCTAGGAGGTTCACAAATGGCACAAAGCAAAAGCCACATGTATTTAATCCCATGGTTGTTGGTCCATTGATTACACTTGCAACTAGGAAAGGAATGTCCTTTAATGTCATTGGTAGGGATGTATCTTTAATTCACTAGGAGTTTCATTTTAATCATTTACGTGAAATTACCATGATAGTTAGATTAAAAAACTAGTGAATTCACCAAACTGCCTAGTGATTAGTGATGGGTTGGTATGGATAGGCAAATTCACTAAAAATTAATCAAATTAGAAACTTCCACATGGCATTTATTATTTTAACTAAATTATTTTTTGAAATTCATTTTTTGAAATTTAATATTAATTCGAAAATTTCAATTTATAATCTTAATGAAAATGTTATTTATATACATATATTCAACATACGATGTAGCCTATTTGGTCAACATGCACCATTGACCACATGGAAGTTTTTACCAAGATTTGAACCCATTGATTTCACCATCCAACCACCTCACTTGATTTGAAACATACGAGGTGATGATTACATTTAATACGTTGTTTACTCCAAATGTTTTGCAAAAGCCAACTTTAACTATTATTATCTTTTTCATACTATGTCCAAATGAAAAAAATAAAACTTCAAACTATACACATCTTTAATATTTTAAAGAAAGATAAACTATTTAATTTGAATAAAAATGCATTTGAATCTTGCAATTTAATACATTTCAACAATGGTGTAGAAGCTTGAAGTGTTTTTCTTTTTTTTAACCATTATTATCTTTCTCATATTTTGTCCAAATGAAAAAATTTCATTTCATTTTAGAATTTTTTTCAAAACATACACAACTTTAGAATTGTTAAGAGAGAAAAAAGCTACTTAATTTGACTGAAAATACATTTGAAACTTGTGATTTAATGCATTTCAACAATGGTGTTTTGAAGTTTTTTTCTTTAATCATTATTATCTGTCTCATATTTTTTCCAAATTAAAAATTTCATTATATATATATTCCAAGATTTTCATAGATAAAATTATTTTAAGAAAATGAAAATCAAATAATTTGATTGAAAATGCATTTATTTTGGCTATTTAATACATGTCAACAATATGTTTTGAAGATTGTTTTTCAAATAACATCATTTGTGAATAAATTTATTAGAAAAAAACTTTGATTTTATTATTTTCCAAATATTTGATTGTTGATAATGATATATAATATTATATTACATCTCCCCAAATTTTAAACATATATTGAATCAATTAAAATTATATTTTTATTATATTAATTTTGATTATTTAATGATTGATTTAAATGTGAAATATTTAAGTTATTAAACACACAATATTATTATTTTAAAGTACTTTGTAATATTATATAAAATATTAATGTGATGTACAATACAAAAATTATATGTAAAATTCTTAATTATCAGTTTGTTTTATTATTGTAAATTTTATTGAAGTTTATTTTGAAAAATATTTTTAGTCGTAGAAATAAGTTTAATACAAACTATAACATTTAAAAAAGTTGTATGAATACCAAATCTCTTAATAAAATAACAAATATTTATAGTCAATAAATATTATATTTCTATTAATTTATAAATTATTTGAATAATTAAAAAATGAATCTTAGTGAATTAGGTGTAAATGATTTCACGCATGGTGAAATTACAATAAGCTAAAACACTAGCTGGTGAACCTATTCCATTTTTGAAGCCTTTTAGTGAAATGGGTTAGTGAATTGGACTCATGTTTCTTAGTAATGTGTCAAATGATGATTTGGAATGTGAAGGCAATTTCAATCATAGAAAATTGCAACCATAATCATTAGTTTTAGTTTCGATGTTAATAAGGATAACACAATTAAGGTGAACATCTTGTGTAAAATGTATGTGAACAAATGTTTGACTTAATTCACCCTATACATATGAACCTTGTGAAAAAGAAAAAGTAATGGAACCTATTTTTGTTAGGAAAAAAATTGTAAAGATGCATTGATTTTTTATATGAATTGTATTTATATCATTGAAAATTGGAAATAGGTCGTGTATTTGCATCAATAATACTAACTATGCAATTTTTTCCTTTCATAATCATGTTTTTTAAACAATTGACCACATTTACATATGTTCAATCATGTTTTATGAATTGGGCCTTGTCCCAATTGTTGAAAATTAAAATTATTGATGAAGAAAATCAAATGGCCACCCATTGCACTTTTGCTGCTAATCATTCGGCCATTCAATTGTTTTTTCTTGACCCCAAAGTAAAGGGGGTCAAGAACTCAAAAAAAAAAACCATTGACATTACAAAGGCCGGTTTTTAAACACCCAAACTTTTCCTTGTATGTTGTTCTATTACTATTAAAGTTCAAATATTATTTGTAAAACTTTAGGTGGCGCTCTTATAGCACTTTAAATTGTTTAAAATGATTAAGAAATAAAAAAGTTATGAGGTTTGAAAGTAAAAGGGGTCCGAAGAGAAGAAAAAAGGAAAAGAAAACGTTTTGTAACTTGGAAAGCTTATTTTTTTTGTTAATTTTTCATTACTCCTTTTCATTTGCACTTCAAAGATGATTGTAAGATTTTTTTAATAACTATGATTACTTATAATGAAAATATTATTCTAATATTATTACCTAGCTTAAACTAGTAGTTTAGATTAGCCATAATTAATTTAACCATAATTAATTTAGCCAATTTTAGTTTAACCATAATTAGTTTGGCCTAATTTAGTTTAACCAAATTTAGTTTAAACTAACTTAGTTTAACCATAATTATTTTAGCTTAACTTAATCTAGCAATGGTTAATTTTAACTTAATTTAATTTAATTTAATTTATCCATAATTAATTTAGCTTAATATAATGTAGCCATAACTAATTTTAGCCTGATTTAAATTAGGTTAATTTAGTTAAACCATAATTAGTTTAGTGTAATTTGATTTAATTATAATAAATTTGGCCATAGTTAATTTTAGCTTAATTTATTTAATCCATAATTAGTTTAGCTTAATTTAATTTAGTTTAACCTGATGATGTGTTACATACCACAATTACCAACACCATGGAGAAGTTTTTGAACTTGGTATTTGTTGAATGCATTATTTGCATGGCAATTTTTTGCTTGTGCAGGTTACAAAGTGGTAATGATATTTTTTCCCTTGTTATTTTTTTCATTAATGCAAATTATAGCCATGTCATGTGACAATTGGGCTATTCATTGTTGAAAGTAGTGTGTGTATAATAATGCTTGAACAAATGAAAGATTTTTTGAGTTCATTTGGGCTCCTAAACAAAGTGATCACATTTGTAAAGTACAAGGACACTAACCTAGGAATGATGACTACAACTTTGAAATCCATTATTTCATGTGATCTTTTAGATCTTCCAACTCCATTTGTTTGGATGTATGGGGGCCATGCTATGTCAAAACTAGCCTAATATGCCACATATAATAACAAAGTTTGTGTGAGTTTAAAGGAAGTGAACTTGAAGTTGATTCAATCAAAGCTACAAACAACAATCACATGGACCAAAAAATCAAGCGAAGATGGTAAAAAGTGCAAGGAAGCATGCATGGATGTTTAGCTTTCACTTCAAAAATTGAAAATGTTGATGACAATTAGGTTTGCATACATCTTGGTCATTTTATTTCAAAATACATTTGAAAATCATCATGTGTTAAAGCCATCAAGTAGTGTATTTGTAAACACATGTGCTTAGTGACAAACTTGGGCAATTACATGCTAAAACAATGTTGCATGTGGTAAATTAGTGCATCCTAAACTAGTTATGGGGTTTTTGGTTGTTGTTTGATGTGTTCATTACAAGAATTCATAGCTTTTCAACATGTGGACAACTTGACTACCATGTTCGTTTTGATTAAAAAATTGATCAATTTGACTAAAGGCTCATGACTGTTAAAGGGACATGCTTCTTTTGAGTAATATGATTGATTAAAATGACATAATGTCATCATATTTTGAGAGAAGAAAATTAAAATTGCCAAATTTAAACCTTAGCTTTGTAACATGTCACCATAACGTAATAGGTTTTAAAAGAATAATTTATGACCTCTAGCCAAATTTGGTTAAGTCCTCTTGTGGATGATCCCCCAACCATTCTACCTCACAAAATTGAAAGAGCAAAATCGACAAAATATTTAATAAAAAACTAATGGCCAAAACCATCACATGGAAGACAAAAGGGAAGGCCAAAAGACGCGTAGCTCGTAGGAACCAAAGAAAGGTGAAAGCTAGTCCTTCTCGTGGTAGGAAGTTATTTCACCCACAACCCCTTTAATGTCACCTACATACAAATTGTGAGATCTAAAAGTAATAAGAAATCTAAAACAAACATCTCGCACCAATGTAATCTTCCTCTCTATAACAAAGACAAAAGCACAATAAAGAACAATACTAACACATTGCCCAAAAAACTGAATGTAAAAAGACAAGGATAAATGACCTCTCGATCATCTATCATGGAAAAGATGAACACACTCCTTGATGAAACAATCCATATCAAGCCTAGGTGCGCCATGCATCTCCATGGCCATCAAAATAAAATGGTGCCCTTCATGAAGCCTTCAATACTTGCGGATCTTAGCTTTGGTGCTAAATTCCATAACTGCACCTATTGGTTGACTAATGACATTCATAGTCATTGTGTTTCATGTTGGGTCAATAACCGCCAAATTGGCAACAAAGATGTGGTCTTCATAAGTTATGAAAAGATTGGTTCGTAATGAAATTCCTGATGTAAAAGGCATACTATTGTTCTTTCCATATAACATGCCCAATCTTTCAAGTGAGAGCATACATGACATTATTAATGACGTCATGTGTGATTTACTTGTTGACTTGTGAACAAACAATATGGCAGATTTGTGCCAAATGCATCTAACCTATGTTCATACTCATATGTGAGAAAACTAAATGCTTAAGGCTGAATCAAACCAAAACAAAAATGCAACGTTAAGATGAAAATAAAGTGTGCGATACGAAATGAATAAATAGATGACTTAGCAATCAACTGGTAACCCCACCCTCTTGCCCAAAACCTTTTTTTTTATACAATTAACTATTATTTGAGGAAAAAATTGACTACCCATTTGTCAGTGGCAGGTACGGTATGTGGTATAAGTACGTATGTAGCTAATAATGACGGAATTCAATGTCTTTGGGAAACTGGAATTCCTATTGTTCATCCAAAGAAGGGAGCCTGAGGGGGACTTGGCGCTTTAGACATGTCCAAATGGGCAGCACGGACTTTGCTTCCCTACCCGCTTGCCTCTCTCTGGGACTGTGAACTGTGAACTAGCCAAGTTCACTTCTTCCTTCGCCTTCATCTCCTCTTGCACGTGCTGGATGGCAATCGTGGAGTAGGCCTACACACACAAGCAAGAAGAAAAAAAATATACACGCGCGCGCGCTTGTGATGGGAGCTCAAGAATAATGGACTCGAATTTTGGAAACCGTTGTTAGGCTGCAGGGGCTTTTTGGAAAAAAAAAATGTTGTCCAAGGGGGGCCTCTAAGAGATCTGTGTGAGGCGGCTTCTTCGTCTTCTTCTTCTTCACTTGGCTTCTAGTGTTCTTCTGGATGAGACGGCGGATTAGAGAGAGAATGAATAGATCACGGCCTCGGCCGGGAGGACTGCCGCGGTTGTCTTGGTCGTCATTGTCCCTTTCAGCCGCCAGGAAATCCAAGTCCAGAATCTGGTGGTTTCTTGCTGCTGGTAGCCTCGTCTTTTTGTTACTGCTCGCTTCTGTGGCAGTTGTGCAACTGAAGTCAGGTGGTACAACAGCCGGCGGGCTTCAGCACGAGGGCGACGATGAAGTCAGTCAGACTGTGTACAGACACGACCCACAGTTTGGAAATGGAAGAAGAAATGCGGCCCGTGAACACATGGGGACGACGAGAAACTCAGAGAGCAAGGACAGAAGAGAAGGATCGGCGCGAACCCTGAAGAAATCGACCATCCGGGAAGATCTTCAGCGAGCCTTGGAGAAAAAGAAGAAGAGCCCTTTCATCTGGAGCCATGCATTAGGTATGAAAAAGAAAACGTTTAGAAAGCTTGACAAATCTGCAGTAGCAGCAGCAGGATGCGTCTCATGCTCCAACCCTGATGATGCAACTGCCCAGGCAGCTTTGCACCAGCTGCGAGGTTTCAAGGAGCTTGTTGGAATGCTCAAGGAGCAGGAGTACAACAGTGATGATGAGCCAGAGGATGTGAATGTCCAACAGAATCTTGCGGAGGTTTTGGAGATTGAGGATACTTTCCAGAAACCGGTGAAGAAGGCAAATGGTATGTACATTTCGATTCCAATGCTGCAAGATCCTGATACACTGCCTGGCTCTTGGATGACCAAAAGTGATAAAGCTGTTTTGAGAGCTATGAGAAGCAATGGATATGGCAGAGGCTTTGATGTCTCAAACTCGACTGTATGGCCACATTCTTCAAAAACTACAGAAGATGAAGCAGCACGAATCTCTGAACTTGGAGTTGGATCCCAGGAAAAAGAAATCAACAACAATGGTAACAAGAAACAACAATGGGGCTTCTTTCAAGGCTTCTTAAAGCCATCATATTCATTCTCTCAATTCATGGATCGGTTTCTGCATCAAGAGGTTTGTGCTCAGCGGGTGTTTATGGCCTGGACTACTCCTGCCTCATCTTTTACTATTCGTCATCAGTGTGCACTGGAGACCCTGCTCCATTTTCACCCAAATGCATGCATTGTTGTGTTCTCAGAATCAATTGAGTTCAACTTCTTTGAGACCTTCATTGAAGAAAGGTGGGATTTCTCACCCATTTTCTGTGTTGCCATCTACATTTCCTGCAAACAGCAGCCTGGTCTTCTCTGTGTCAATCATACAACTTTCCTTGTTCAGAGGGAGAACTAGGGTTTATGGTCAGGGGTAGAAAGGTCTACACTGTGTAGAGCTTGCAGAGAGACATGGCCCTTGCTGGAGACATAGAGATTCTTCCATTTGTGGTACTGGAGTCTTCCCCTGACAGTCTGAGCTTTGTGCAGGTACAAAGTGGCAGTTGTACGGCCAAATCTGGAGGAGCTTCTTGCTGGCACTCCTACGCTCGAGTTTGCGTCCATGTTGTCTGAATGGCGCAAAACTAAGCTATTTTATATCCACTATACAGAACTTCTACGCTTGGCTGCCATCTACAAGTCAGTGTCAGAACAGCCCTGATACTTGTGTTCTTTTTCATGATAGCTTTCTGATGTTATTTTGCATCTGGAGAATGGCTCTGTGTTTGAATCTGATTGTTTTGTCTCCAACTCTGCAACTGTCATTGCAGTCCTTTTCCTGAGTGTGCATTCAATTGTTACTTGCTGCTGTATATCTCATATGTTTCATGGAGCTTGATGTACATAGGAATTTGTGCAGGTATGGAGGAGTATACTTGGATATGGATGTGATTTTGTCAAAGCCCTTGCATACATTGCATAATACTGTGGGGTCAGATTTTTCTGAAGGGGACGTGATACACCTCAATGGTGCATTTATGTTCTTCAGTAGATCCAGGTCAGGCTGTTCAGGATTTGTCCTAACACACAACATTGCACGATGAATCAGCATATGTGGTTTGAAGTTTTTGGAACTGTGGTGCTTGAACTCAGTTGGGTTTTGCTTGGTTATCTGCTGCAGCCCATTCCTGAGGGAGTGTTTGAAAGAATTTGCAGCAACATATGACAATAAGTCACTAGTGTGGAATGGAGCAGAGTTGTTGACCCGTGTGGCAAACCGCACCATTAAAGAGGATGGGACAAGAAGATGGCAGGATGAGCCACAACTATTGGACATCCAGCCCCCATTTTCATTTTTCCCACTCAGTGCAAGTAATATATCAAGGTATCTTACTTCTCCATTCTGCAATTCTGTATCAACAAAAAGTGTAATACAATTCCCCAGATGTAATTTGAAAATATTCTGTTTTTCTCTTGCAGGTATTACATACAACCAGTGGACAGACAGCAGCAGGAAGAGCAAGAAGAGTTGTTGAGCAAGATTCACCTCGAGTCCTATGGAACCCATCTATGGAATGGTTTGACAGCACAACTCATCCCTGAGCATGGAAGTCTTGTCCATACAATTTTGAACCAACATTGTGTACATGCCAGTGGTGTATAAGTTCACTCTATGAATTAGAATGACCTTTGGATCCAAATCAGCTTTAGCAATATGCAAACAAATAGACATGTAAAGTAGTAAGAAATATCCCTGAGACAATTTTCTCTCACCTGTTGGAGTTGACTTGTAGACACAGGTTGTACTTGGGATGGATACTTTGCTTGGAGAGCTTGGAGTTTTCACTGTTGTTTGCAGGTTGATAAATCTCAAATCAGATTTCTCAGAATCCCACATTAGAAGTAATGATGGGGACATTTTGCAAAGACTGCATTCTCCTGGAACTAGACCACCATTCCAAGATATGTGGGAAATTCCCGAATGCTATGAGTAAGCTAATTACTTGCATTTGGTTGGTCACAATGATACCAACCAGCATTGCATGTACTGCAAGAAGCTGTTGGCAGGGGTCCAAAGTTTATTGACTTCGGATCATCAAAATGGATGGGCAACCATACTGTCTGTCAATGTTATCTCACAATTTGATGACAATTGGACATCTGGATTAGCACCCATTCCAGGGAGGAGCATTACTGGGAGGGTGAAGCACATGCTGGCTGTCAGAGATTCCATTGACTCATGACTTCCAGGTATATATACCATACATTTCATCTGTTGGAATGTTGGCCTAGTTCTCGGTGAACAGTCAAGTAAACATAAATGTTATTTTTGTTTGACTTTGTATTGCAATTCCCCAAGCATGTTATGAGTTTGGCTGTATATGCATTGGTATTGAGAACTGAGTTAGTAACATGGTGTTTTCTTTCATATCTCAGAGGCACTTCATAAGTGGTACCCCTTTGTTCCGAAAAAGTAGTGGTGCAGTCCTTCCCTCAACAGTGTTAATCAAATTATGCAGAATTTGGGTTCCACTAGCATGGTCAGGCAGTGCAAACACTTGCAGAGATTGTGTTGTTGTGTCTATTTCAATCATGTCCATGACAAAAATGGCTCTCATTCTAAGCAATTTTCGACGTGACACAAGTTAAGCAACAAACTTAATTGGATGTTGGAAACAACTAACATTTGGCGACTAATATAAAAGTTTTGACTTTTATCCATGGCAACAATTCATCATGGCTTAAATTCCATCACTATGTTGGCTATAAGAAATTCTATTGTTCATCAGATTGGCATCATAATGGTTTGTTTCTTGAATTTTGCAAAAACCAGAATCCCAAAATTGCTAAGCTTTTAAGTCTCAAAACTTCAAAACATCAACTTCCTCAAAATGTATTTGATTGGGACATTCTAAAGTTTGATCTATAGCCCTCAAATATTATAGAGTTTTCCAACTTGTACCAAGTTTTTCAATTGAATATCATTTGATCTCCTAAATGATCTTCTATGTGAAAAAAAAAAAATTCAGCTTGTCATGATCATAAAATTGTAGCTCACATTGGGGACTTTCTAATGGTCCAAAGATCACTTGATTTAAACAAAATTTGATGCTTCAAACTTCACCCCAAATTTCTCAAATGCCATGAGCCTCAACTCCCAAAGTGGTCACAATTCTCAAAGTGGGGAATGCATGTGGGAGGCATGAGAATTCTTCCATTGCATTCTCACACACTTCCGACTCATTTTAGAAGTGTGTTTGAATCATACTATGCCTTTGCCTCATTCCACATCCCTTTATCCAACCTTTTAGAAACCCAAGATTAGGGTCATGACAATACTATTTGCATTTAGTGTATTGATTCAATTTAATGTTGCATAATGCTTTGTGCCTGTAGTGTTTGCATTATCATTCATATGTTGTCCTTACTTCAATGCATTTGTGGGATGCGTTTCAATGTTTCAAAATTAATACCTTCATTTTATTTTGTTTTATCTAATATTCATTTATATTTTGTGTGCACTTTTATGTAATGCAATCATTTAGGTTTTTCATGGTTTGTATTTAGTGTATTCTTTATATTCAATTTTTTCCCCTTTTTTGGGTTCTACATTGTGCTATATGTATTGTGCATTATTCTTAACCATCAATTTTTATTTCAATTTTCCAAATTCCATTTTGAATGTATGACATGTTTTGTGTTTTCAAATAATGTTTTAGCATGTTGACTTTTTTCACTTCAATGTGTTGTTTAAATTTTCATGTGGAGATTATTGTTGTGTCACATGCATGTTATCTTTTTAAAATTGTTTTCAACTTGTTTAAAACTTGGTGTATTTTATCACTAATTTTTTTGTAACATCCCTCCCTTATTTAGTATGAACAACTAAATAAGTACAAAGAAGCTTGCCATATTGACGAAAATTACACATAACCACATTTTTAGAAACATCACACTGAAAGCACAAATACATTGCATTCAACCCATGAGTGAAATTAATGTTGTTGGAAAAGACTAGGGAAGTGGATGCAACATTAAATTGAACCAATCCAATGCCTCTTTCTTGAGTGCTCACTTGGATATGACTTATAACTTTAGACATGCTCTTCCTATTTATGAAATTAATGTTTGATCGTTACAATTGGCATTAATTGTAGAAGTGTTTTACCTATTATAAAACTTGGGCTTTGCATTATTTCACACTACCAATGACAAGTAACTATTAATGTTTATTATAGTAGTTTTGAACATAAATTTGAATATTTTTCATTTGCAACCCATATAGGTATGGTGGTGTTTGGGGATAAGTAGGTAGATTAAGCCTGGATAGGTAAATAGTTTCAAAATTGATTCAAATTTGAACATGATGTAGAACTTTTGAATTCTTGTTGTTTTATTTTCAAATGGAGTTTTAAAGGGAAGTGGGGCAGCATTTCTTTTTCTATCTATTTTATTGTGTATCGCTTTTTCTTCACAAGTTTGTGTGTTTCAAGAACACTGATTTTGTGTGATGGAATAGGTAGAAATTATGTTGAAAAAAACTAATAGCAATTAAAGATTTTAATAACTAAAGCTTGTCAATACTTACAAGTAAAGGATTTGTCAAGACTGCTAGTCATAAAATTTTTAGTATTTCTAAAAGCCTATAATTAAAAACATCATTTTGATACATGTTTTGATAGTATTTGCATAGATTTAAAGTCAGTACTTACCATTTGGTGACCATCCTAGGAATTGGATTTGGGGGAATTTTTGTAGTATTTTTTGGTCAAGATTTAGAAGTGTTGTGTGCAAGGTCATGTTCCAATTGTTTTTGTAAATGTAAGAACCAAATTTTGTTGTTGATTACAAGAATTGTTGAATTACTTTGTAAACCAAGCTTAGGATTTGGTATCTAAGTGGTAATTTATGTAAGGAATTCAATCTACAACCAGTTGAATGAACTAGTTTGGGAATGCATTGTATACAATTTTTCTACAATGGTAATCAGACACTTACAAAGGCAATTGGAATAAACAAATGATCAAAATGCACATGGTTCAAAAGCGATGTAGGTGGAAAATAGCAATAGGGAAGTTGCAAACACTCTTGGAAGATTGCATCAAAGTAATCTTGTTGTACCAAGATGTAAAACAAGACTTGTCAAAGATTCGGGATTTTATGTAGTTGAAAATTAATAGTGTGAATTGCAATTAGTAGGCAGTAGATCAATGTAGCATTACCCACAAAACGTTCCTACAAGGGTAGAAAAAAATATGGTGGGAGTGTAATAAGAAGGGGAGGAACCTATTGAAATTGTGTCTTAGCAATTTAGGTCTCCATGGCAGCAAAATGTAATCAAGTGGTTGCAAATTCAACTGAAACAAACACCCTATCAATAGGATAGATACTTGTTGGTCTGGAAATTTTACCAAAACAAGAAAAAACAAGGAGGACGAAGATTCCTTCTCAACTAACTAATAATCTAAAATATTTTCAAGGTGAACCACATGTTTGGTGGTATTCGATGAATGAAAATGAAATGCATGATGTAAAGATGGTGGTAGGAGTACCAAAGTTTATGTTTTTAACACTAAAACATATCTAGTGAATCCACCGCACAAATTGTGCAACAACCATTGGTTGGATTGGCACAAATGATTAATCAACCAATACAATTACCACAAGGAGAATTAAGCTTATTCGCAAAAGTGTTAATTATTTTTCACACTAGTTTTAATGATCCTAGACCTTTACATTGGACCCCTAGAGTGATGTCTATAACTACATTTCAAAAAGGTTCCAACTATGGTCTATTTAAAACTAATTAAAGCATTTGATTGGGGACAAGGTACCTTTTACAAGCATGAAAGACATCTTTTACAAACATGTCCATTCATACAAGATGATTTGCGACTAATGATAACAAACCACCTAATGGACCAATTTACCAATTAAGTGGTCATGCATGACAAGCCATCAACAATAAAAATATTGAAATTGGTATAGCTAATCAAAGCGGGCATCGAACAAATTTTTCAACTTGAGGAGGTTGTTTATCTAAACTCTATTACACCACGGAATAATCTTCCAATGGCCGCATGGACAATATTGGTGATAAGAAATCTTACATCGACAAAGGTTACGAGGCAGCATACTAAGAAGTATCTTCCTTATCCACCATATGTTAAAGATAAAGATCTTTATGCTCGTGTATGGGTGTTAATAACAATAATACAAGTGAACGGTGAAATGAAAAATGAAGACATCGTTAACCTATTCATATTCAATTTACATGAAACAATCTCATAATGAAATCAAAATCTACTTGTAAAATGTTCCAACTTCACTTTTGTAAAGTTGGAACATGCATTTTGCAAACAATTCAAATTTGTGAAGAACAATGAACATGTATACATGTAGCTAAAGACATTCAAACAAGATCACACATAGAAAATGGGTTTTTATTATGAACATTTGATGAATTTGGCCAATGAAACAATTGATAGTTTTTACTATAGTGTTCAAATTCGAATTTCAACCATACCTAAGGATCGCTACAACATGTATGTAATTAGCTACTTTATAGTAGCACAAAGATGTTGCAATAACATGTGAAAAAGGCATCACTAAGAAGGGTCCAAATTCTTTAAGGTGTACCACAAAGGACAAAAAGGACCTAGTCTTTAATGAAGTCCTTTTTTGTCCTATATTTTGATCCCCATCAATATTAATGAATCAAATATTTTATAAGTATTATATTTTTTACCATTATAATTATGAATCCCATCAATTTCATCCATTTTTACATGGTCAAATAGGACTATGTAAAGGAGTACAGAAAAGGTTGACATTGTAACAATATTTTAGTATTGTTTAAAGAATTTGGACCTAGGTAGAAGGCTACAATCAATTGATTATTCCAAAATCACCATCTCCCACAATCACCACATTGGCAATAGGTGATGTTAAGGCCAACATGTTTTGTACAAATTTCAAGTGTACAAATCACACAATGGAAACCTATCGCAATAAGGAGGAAGTAGTTACAAATGTTGTTGAGGTATGTTACTAGGTGATTGACAAAGATTCAACAAGGCAAAATGAAGATGGCTAATTATTTGGATAGGATGAAAAAAAATTATTAGTTTGATGTTCAAATTACTTTTGGAGGGAAAAGACTTGGGATATAGTTCTAAACTTTGATGAAGATTGGGAAATTTCTTTTTATATGCATAAAAAAACTTAAAGAGTTGTTAGATAATAGAATAAGGACACAATTAGTAATTTAGAGCTCTATTGGGTTTTGAACCACATACTTTCTTGTTTTTCATTTTGGATTTCTACACTTTATATTACAAATATTTGATATATTCAATTTTGAATAAAGAAAGCAATAGGATATTGATGAGGAAACAATGAGACTACTTTAAAACTATTGTGTTTTTAAACCAAATTATGAATCTTAATCACAAAATTTGATTATTAAAGATAATAGAGATTTTGGAAAATATGAAAATTTTAATTTTAATATAAAAAAGTGTGAATATAGTCTACAAAAGAATTAAAATGAATAAAACCATAGATTGTGAATGTTGTAAATTTTTTGAGAATATAATTTGTATTGTTTTGTTAGTCAGTAGAGAGCAATTGTAAGTAGAATATGCGCCTACCAAGGCAACAACTCATAATAACAAAAATATTAAACCTATGCAATTTCCTTATCACATGTGTGGTTTGATTGGGCATAAGATGGTAGAATGTCCATGATTCATTGAAATGTAGAAGATGTTTAAAGATAAGAATGCCAAATTAGTAGAAACTTTGACAAAATCAAAGAAAAAACCATTGATTTCATTAATCCACATGGTTGCAATGGCAATCGAAAGTTAGAAGAATAAAGAACATATGCTCAAAAAGAAGGAATTGTTCAAGAACAAGATCATTGTAGATTGGATAGCAGAAAAGAAAATAAAGAAAATGTTTGTGGAGATGATCCAACACCTATGTACATGCAACTTATCCGAAAGGGGAAAAATCAGTATTTCCAGCAAATTGCAATGTTATTTAGGTTAGATTACTTGATATGAGGTACATTCTAAAATAATTGTGGCATCAAAGCCATGTACAGTAGGGAATGCACTAGTAAGGACCATTGAGGAAATATTTTAGGACATAAGCAAGGAAATGTTGGAAACCGAGTATATACTGTGGACTTGGAGTGATTATTGAAAATAGATTTTGGTTTAAAACAATTTTTGTGACAAGATGAAACTAGTAAAAAACACATTGGTGCCAAAACCAGTTCTAGATAACATATGTATTGTATGTAATGGAATAGTAATGGAAATGGAAGTCTTGTTACAGTAACAATAGATAATCACATGGCGGTGATATGAGTATATGTCGGTAAAAAAATATGAAAGATGTTATGTTAAATGGTGGATCTAAAGTTAACATCATTATGAAGCAATTTCGCAATAAGTTAGGGTTACCAAAACCCAAACATGCATATGACTTGAACATGGTTGATCAATCAACCACTATTAAACCAATATATTTAATTTAGAACATGAAGATTCTAGTGCATGGGATACCATATGTAGTGACCTTTATCGTATTGTAAAACATGAGCACCGTGGATGCCTAGGTAGATCGTGGTTGCAAGATGCCAAAGTCTCACATGATTAGGGAAACAACTTGGTAACCATCCAAGGTCATGGTATAGTCAAGATGATTGTTGTGACCAAACACTTGGGGAGTGATGCTAAACAACCGAAGGTGCTAATGTGTTACAATTTCCAACATAAAATCACATATGATGAGGATGATGTTATATTCACAATAAAGTTAGAGTTTTTTTTCCATTAATACTATTATATTACCAAAAGAGGCTAGAATATTAATTGAGTCACAATTGGATGTTATTCCCTAAATAATTAGGTCAATCCCAAGCACTAATTTAACATGTACTTTAAAGTTGGCAAGAATTCAACTTGTAGTATGTTTGGAGGACATGGTGTATTCGTCAATTTATCATCACCATACTATTGATGATATACAAATGGATGAAACACATGTTCAAAAGTGGGTGCAAGAGATGTAGGTTGCAAGATGGACGTTGATAATGAAAGAATAGTTCATCAGATTGAACATGAGCACAATTGACTAACCACAATTGGTAAAGATTAATGCACAATTGACAATGACACAAACAAGTTATATACAAATTATTTTACAAGATTTCAAGGATGTATTTGCATGGACCTATATAGGATCCTTCTTGAATTAACACAACATAAAATTCAGCGAAACATGACAATTCCATTGGCTCATCAAATTAGGTACCACATGAGGGTGTAGTCACAATCAAACAAGCCAAAAAGGGCGTTAGACAATGAAAAAAAAATTCAAAATTGAAGAAATATTTATGCTTTTCCATTTAAAACCATGAAAATCATGGCAAGTTGTTCCTTTTTCATTCATATGAATGTCAAGGAATTCAAACCAAAAATCCATTTGATAAAATTTTAAATTTAAGTTTTGATTTAAAACCTTTGAAAGTGTACCTATTGCATCAAAAGGAATCAATTTTGCAAAGGACTATAAAAAGGATTCATATAATGAGACAAAATTGATGGGAAAAAAATAAATAAGATAAAGACCTATTGACCACATTCAAAAAACACTCATACCTTAAAATATGTGAAATTTTAAAACTTTAAAAATTCAAAGAACTTTCCAAAATTGATCCAATTTTTTAGAACTTCAAAAGTCCTTTATCACATATAAATGAGGTATAATGTACATGATGTGTTGAGAAACTTTTAACTTATTATACAAGAAAACATAAAATTTAAGAAAATCAATTTTTGGTTATGACATGAAATTGTTATCATTTTTAAAGACCAAACACTAAATTTACAAGGAATCAACACACTTTCAAAAATTATTTTTAAAAAAAATGTCATGTACTTGAACAATTATAAGCATTTATTATAACAATTTTCAAAAAAAATGTTCGAAAATTCATTTGTATGAAAACGTTATTTTCGGGCATGCAGTCCTTTTGTAAAGTAATGTCATTATTTCATTGTATTTCATTTACACCCATGAACCCAAACTATGTTGTTGTAGTTAAACATGACATTGACAAGTTGTTAAGAACATGTTTTATACAATTGGTTTAGGAGGCAACATGGCTTTCTCCAATTGTAATGGTGCCAAAAAAATGGGAAATTGCATATTTGTGTAGATTTTCATAAGTTAATATTGCAACAAAAAAGGATCTATGCCCATTACATTTGCTAGTGAGATGTTCAAAATCGTGGTTGGACATGAAGCATATTCATTCTTGAATGGTTATCCGAAGTATCAACATATATCCATTGCATTGGAAAAAAGTTACAAAATTGCTTTCATAATAAATTGGTGAATGTTCATGTGGTTGGTAATGCCATTTAGAGTGAAGAATGCACCTCCTACATACTAGCCAATAGTAAGTTGGGCATTTAAGGAATACCTTGATCAATTCATAAAGATTTTTCTAGATGACCACTATTTATAATGATATGGACACACACTTGTCCAAGCTAAAACTATGTTTCTTCAAATGTAGGGAATATCATATCAACTTAGACCTTGAAAAATGCATCTTCATGGTAATTTTAGGAATGATCTTGGGATTCATAGTTTCCAAGGAAAGGAAGTTACTAGATCCCACAAAGATATAGGCATTAATGAACATGTATGTTAGTTCCCACCAACCCATAGCATATACATGTGTTCAATGACATGGCACACTTTTATCAATGTTTCATTAAGGACTTTGCTTTCATAATGGCACCTATAACAAGGCTAATGCAGAAGACCAAATCATTTATGTGGACAACTGAATGTCAACAAGCATGGGAATTCATCAAAAAGTGATACATTGAGGTTCCAATACTAGTTTCACCTAACTGGCAACTTGGATTATGTGTCCATACATGTATTTTTTTTGTTGGCAATGGTGGTTATGTTGGTTCAAAACCAAACAAGTAAACTTGATCAATCGGGAGTTTACACTTTTAGGTTATTGAATAAGGTAAAACAAAACTATACCACAACATAACGTTGAAAGGATTTAGTAATGGTGTTTATGTTGCATAAGTTTTGACATTACATGTTGGGAAACAAGTTTGTGTTCTATTTTGATCACATGGCATTAGTGTACCTAATCAATAGGCCATAGGTGTCTAGGAGAATTACTAAATTGTTTTTATTATTCCTAGAGTATACAATTTCAAAATAATGTACAAACTTGGTAAGAAGCATGTGGTCATAAATGCATTGTCTAGATTGCTAGATATATAGAAACTCGTAGGGTTCTAAATCAAACCATAGATGCTTCATTGTTTATAGTCCACCTTGCATGGTTACAAGAAGTAACAAATTATTTAACAAAAAAGTTAGTCTCTGAAAAATCTCTCAATAACCTAAATACAAAAGACTTTTTGGCGGGCAAAACCTTTTACAATACAAAATTGTATTGTACATGCAGGGATAGGACAATTGGTTATAACATTGTCTAACAACCTTAGAAATACTTGTTAGATTACAAGAATTACATGAAGGGGTTGGAGGTGGACATTTTGCTTCAAATATCACAACTAGAAACTATAAAATGATTAATACCATGGCTTTTGTGTATCACAAAAAGCTTTTATGTCAATTTCCCTACATTATGAACTTGAATTTCCTAAGCAACAAATGCATTGTTCCAATTCTTATATCTCAAGGTTTACATTACAACATTCTTCCAATGTCATTTTTCTAAAGTGATGTTACCTTCAAACAAAACAAACCACAATGCGTTGGTAAATTGGATTGTTAATAGACCAATAGTTTGAACACTAAGTTATTAACATTTCATAATGTTAAAACATTAACATTTAGAAATGACAAACATTGGGAACACAAACATTGAAATAATAACAATTGTAGCATTACAACATTAAGAACTTGGGTTATGGATTGTTGGGAAAAAACCTATTAGTCAATCCTATTAACGATGACCAACTAATGGCAAAAAATGAGTTATTTTATGAAAATTAAGTTTTATTTCAATGAAATTATTGAATGACATTGCATGCAACTTGAATTGCATTGAATTCAAATTCCTAAATTGAATTGAACACAATATTTTTTTGTTATATATTTGGCAAGGTTAATATTTTTATTGAAATTCAATTGAATAAAATCAAACTCAATTCAAACCAACTAAATTCAATTTGGTTTCAAGTCAAATTATCAAATTGAATTGAATTGAATTATTTTCATAATTTGGTTGAATTTCACCAAATTGTATAAATTCAATTATGAAAAGGCACCTATTAATTTTTCTTTTCATATCCATGTAGGTGGGTTGGCATTCAAAAAGTGAAGTAGTTAGGTTTGAAACCTTATAATTGTCAAGTTTGATAACCATCGAGTAGGATGATTTATGAAACTTGAAGTTGTTTTTATTGAAACCAATTTTAATGAATCATTGTCATTGAAATTTGAACACTAAAACATTAAACTATAAATGGAAACATGTTTAAAGTTGTCATGGATGGGTGTCTAATGAAATATAAATATATAGAGGTGTGTATATATATTTGAGGTGACTTTGGATCAAAAAATCCACTCATTTTGGGGGCATGGGCTTATTAAGCAATCATAATATATTGAGGCAAGTTTGGAATGGCAAAGGTAATTTTGGCTATGTTGGTAATACTAGTTGCATAACATTGGCAATTGGATTTATGATCTAGTACTAGCATGTAGTTTTGGATTG
>Ga0116226_10000593_pt1 | contig 30959 bp, 20 predicted proteins | sample S1TSphfallax_FD_89692 | JGI IMG/M metagenome (GOLD analysis project Ga0116226, IMG submission 89692) | Host-associated microbial communities from peat moss isolated from Minnesota, USA - S1T2_Fa - Sphagnum fallax MG | ecosystem: Host-associated > Plants > Peat moss > Unclassified | place: USA...
GGTAGCACGAATTTATCAGAAAGGGCGCCCGGGGATGCGACGGGAAGGCGGGCATGCAGGAAAACAGCCGTGCTCACCAGCCCTCTGTGATAAACGTTATAGACATTCCCCTTACCGCAGACCGCAGGTGACCGACCCGATGCGCAGCCGCCTTGAGAGATATTTTCGCTTTAAGGAGCACAACACCAGCTGGCGCACCGAGGCGCTGGCCGGGCTGACCACCTTTATCACGATGGCCTACATCATCTTCGTGAACCCGGCCATTCTCTCCGAGACCGGCATGCCGATTGCCGCGGTCACCATTGCGACGTGCATGGCCGCAGGCGTGGGTTCAGTGTTGATGGGGGCGCTCGCCAACTACCCGCTGGCGCTCGCGCCCGGGATGGGATTAAACGCGTACTTTACCTACACCGTCGTGAAGGGCATGGGTGTGCCGTGGCCGACGGCGCTCGGCGCGGTGTTTATCTCGGGCGCGTTGTTTCTGCTGCTCACGCTCGGGGGCATCCGGCAGAAACTCGTGGAGGCGATTCCGCATCAGCTGCACGCAGCCGTTGCTGGGGGCATCGGTTTATTTATTGCGCTGATCGGTCTGCGTAACGCGGGCATCGTCGTGCCGGCCAACTCGACGCTGGTGGGACTCGGCAACCTGCATGCGCCATCGACCCTGCTGGCGGTCTTCGGCATCCTGCTGATTGCGGTGCTGCAGAGCTTTCGTGTGCAGGCATCGATGCTGTGCGGGGTGCTGGGCACCGCGCTGCTCGGGGTGCTCTGCCACCAGGTTCAGTGGCATCCGGCGCTGGTGTCGCCGATGGCGATGCGCGCGACCGCCTTCCATCTTGACCTGCGCGGCGCTCTGCATATCAACTCGTTTGAAATTATCTTTGTCTTTCTCTTCGTGGACCTCTTCGATAACATCGGCACATTAGTTGCCGTGACCGAACGCGCCGGGCTTATCTCCGCCGACCATACCATTCCGCGCCTGAAGCAGATCTTTTTTGCCGACGCGATTGCTACGATATTCGGGTCGCTTGCTGGAACGTCGACTGTGACGAGCTATGTCGAGAGCGCCTCCGGAGTAGCCGCGGGCGGACGCACCGGCGTTACGGCGATCACTACGGGGCTCTTGTTCTTCGCATCGATCGCCATCGCCCCGATCCTGGGCGCGATCCCCAGTTTCGCCACTGCGCCCGCGCTGATCCTGGTCGGAGCGCTCATGGTCGCGAGTGTGGCCACCATCGAATGGAATGAGCCGCGCATCGCGATTCCATCGTTTCTGATTATTCTTACTGTTCCGCTCACTTACTCGATTGCGACCGGTTTATCGTTCGGCATTATCAGCTTCGCGGCCATCGAGCTGGCTACGGGACGAGGGCGCAGAGACCACTGGATGCTCTACCTGCTCGCCGCTCTTTTCTGTGCGCGATTCATTTACATGCGTCACAGCTGATTGGTACTCTTCGGCTCTGAGAGGGGTAGGATGAAAACAATGCAGGGGCCGGCGATCTTTCTCGCGCAGTTCATCGGCGACAAGGCGCCATTCGATACGCTGGAAGGCCTCGCAGGCTGGGCAGCCGCGCTCGGCTACAAGGCTGTGCAGATCCCGACGAACGACCCGCGAATCTTCGATCTTGCGCTCGCGGCCGAGAGCCCGGAATATTGCGCGACGATCAAGGAGATGCTCGCCAAGCACGGCCTGGTCGTCTCGGAGTTATCGACGCATCTGCAGGGTCAGCTCGTCGCTGTGCATCCCGCATACGATGCGCTCTTCGATGCATTCGCACCCGAGCCGCTGCGGGGCGATGAGAAGGCTCGACGGGCCTGGGCGGTCGAGCAGTTGAAGCTCGCTGCGAAGGCCAGCCGCAATCTCGGACTGACGGCGCACGCGAGTTTTTCGGGCGCTCTGGCGTGGCCATATTTCTACCCATGGCCGCAGCGGCCGGCGGGTCTGATCGAGGCAGCCTTTGAGGAACTCGCCAGCCGCTGGCTGCCTATTCTGCACGCATTTGACGAGGCCGGCGTGGACCTCTGCTTCGAACTGCACCCGGGCGAGGATCTGCACGACGGCGCAAGCTTCGAGCGGTTTCTCGCGCTCGTCGAGCATCATCCGCGCGCATGCATTCTTTTTGACCCTAGCCACTATGTCCTGCAGCAGCTCGATTATCTGGCGTTCCTTGACATCTATCACGAGCGCATTCGCGCATTTCATGTCAAGGATGCCGAGTACCGGCCGAATGGGCGCTCGGGCGTCTACGGCGGCTACCAGGGCTGGCTCGAGCGGCCGGGGCGCTTTCGCTCACTCGGCGACGGGCAGGTCGACTTCGCCGCGATCTTCAGCAAGCTTGCGCAGTATGACTTTCCGGGCTGGGCGGTCCTCGAGTGGGAGGACTGCCTGAAGCACGGCGAAGACGGGGCGCGCGAGGGAGCGGCCTTTATCAAGGCTCATATCATCCGCGTGACTGACCGGGCGTTCGATGACTTCGCCGGGAGCAAGCCGGATGCGCAGCTGAATCGCCGCGTGCTTGGTTTGTGACATGTACCAGGCGCGAACCCGGCGAAGGCGGCAGGCCCGAACAGACCGGGCAGGCTCTGAGAGCCGGCAATAGAACCCCGCCCGGCAGATTTGCGCAGGCAAAAAAAACGGACCGGCAGGTTTGCCCGGTCCGCCTCACGTGCAATTCAAACTACATTCCGGACGAGGCGCGCTTGCCCCTGCGGAACATCTCGTTGACCGTGGCTTCAAAGTGACCGGCCGCCGCCGGGGTATGCACGCTGCCGCTCAGGATCGTGCTATACGGAATATCTTTTCCGTAGAACGCGTCGGTGTCGGCGGTATTCTGATGCACCTCATCGCCGGTCAGGTCGACGCCAGCAAACAAGCCCCTGCTGCGCGAATAGGTCAGAAACTCGGCGTTGGCCAGCTCCGTGGTAGACGCCTGTGAGTCGCGGCCGACCGGGCCGGCCGAAGCCGCAATATCGCCGCCCAGCTTGACCTTGTCCTTGAGCAGGTCGTCCATACTCTTACGGTTCATGCCGACCAGCACCAGGTCGGTCTCCTGACCGCCGGCCTGCAGCCCGAAGCTCGCGCCCGTTAACTGGATAAATACTGGCGCGCTCCAGCCGGTGGACGTGCGGCAGGTGGCGACGCCCTGCCCGTACTGCGCGCCTACCAGGAAGGCGCCCTTCTTGAAGCTCGGAATGACGGCGACACACTTGGCCTTGGCGGCGATGTCGAGCGGAATTCCTCTATCCGGCGTGGCCATCAACTCATGCAGAACCGCGTGGGCGGCCTGTATCCGGTCGTCAAGCTTGGCGACGCTGGGGCCTTCGGCAACGGCAACTCCGCTGAGCGCGAGGCTAAGGCAGGCGGTAATACATACATTTTTCATCGGTATCTCTCCTTGACTGATGCTGATGGACTCGTGAAACCGGATCGGATCCTCCGGCGGCCGCGCATGCATAGCAGACAGCATCCCCGGCTGCTTGACTCGGCAGTAGGTAAGATGCACATTTTTCATCCACAAGAAGTCTGTTTGTATCGAAACGATTCACGAAGGACAGCGACACATCAGATCCGGCGGATGCGGACTAAGTGATTCTGCGCGGGCGCTTTACCGGGGTAACTTCAAGAATGGTGACCTAGAAGGCCTGTCCGGAAGCAGGAAAAGCCGGAGGAATTGCGCCTGCCGATCCGGAAAACGATGTTAGCGTTAAAGTACCAGCCGTGGCTGAGTCCGATCCCCAAGGCAACCGACGCGCGCGATGATGAGCAGCAGCGAACAGGGTTTTCTCGGCTTTGACGCGGTATCCAGTCCCTATCCTGCGGTTTGCGTCCACACTCTGATCCGTGCGCAAGCCGCTGTCCACGGGGATGCAGTGGCGGTCAGCCTGGGGGATTGGAGGCTGACCTACTCCGCGTTGGATCAAGAGAGCACGCGCCTGGCGGCTGTGCTCGAGGCGCGCGGCGTGGGCCGGGGCACGCTGGTTGGCCTGCTCGTCGACCGCTCGCCGAGCATGGTGGTCGCCTTGCTGGCCATCCACAAAGCGGGCGGCGCCTATGTGCCGCTCGACCCATCCTATCCGGCGATCCGGCTGAGCAGCATGCTCTCGTTCTCTGAGGCTGCGCTCGTGATCACCGAGAGCGCGGTGCTCGCCCGGCTCGACCTGCAGGTGCCCGCACCCGTGCTGCTGCTCGATGCATGGCAGGCAGAGCCAGCCGGGTCGGCAACGCCGTATGGGCGAGAGGTGAGGCTGACGCCGGCCCTTCGCGAAGACGAGGCGGCCGCAGGCATACCCGCCAGCGTAGACTCCGGCGACACCGCCTACGTCATCTTCACCTCCGGCTCGACCGGCCAGCCGAAGGGCGTGGAGATCACGCATGGCGCCCTGGTAAACCTGCTCTGGTCGCTCAGGGAGCGGCCCGGGATCGGCGCAGGCGATACGCTGCTCGCGGTCACCAGTATCTCGTTTGACATCGCCGCCGCCGAACTGCTGCTGCCGCTGCTGGTGGGCGCGCGGGTGGAGATCGCGACCTCTGAGGAGGCCGCCGACCCATTGCTGATCATGGCCAAGCTCGAGACCTGCGGCATCACGATCCTGCAGGCCACTCCCGTCACCTGGCGGCTGCTCATCGGCGCAGGGTGGACCGGCGATGCTCAGCTACGCATATGGTGCGGCGGCGAAGAGATGACCCCGAGCCTGGCCAACGATCTTTTGACTCGCTCCCCGACCGTGTGGAACCTCTACGGCCCGACCGAGACGACGATCTGGTCCTCCGCCTGCCGGGTCACGTCGGCGGACGGACCTGTCCCTCTGGGCGAGCCGCTCGCCAATACCAGCCTCTACGTGCTCGACGAAGAGCAGAATCCGGTCGCTCCGGGAGCCTCGGGCGAGCTCTACATTGGCGGCGCAGGCCTGGCGAAGGGCTACTGGAAGCGCCCCGATCTGACCCGGCAAAGCTTCCTCGAAGTTGCGCTGGGCGAGCAGCCCGGCCGAGTCCGGCTCTACCGGACAGGCGACCGGGTACGCGCTCACGCCCGCGGCACGATCGAGTTTCTGGGCAGGCTCGACCGGCAGGTGAAGCTGCGCGGCTTTCGCATCGAGCTGGGCGAGGTGGAGCAGGCCGCAAGCACCCATCCGTCGGTGCGGGAGATTGTCGTCACCAAGGTGGAAGACAAGGAGCGTGGCGATTTTCTGGCTGCCTATGTCGTTCCGGTCCGGGGCCGCCCGCTCGATGTGGCGGACCTGCGCCGGCACATCGCGAAGTCGCTGCCGCGCTTCATGGTGCCTGCGACCGTGCGCATTATGGAGCGCCTGCCGGTCACGCCGAACGGCAAGATCGACCGCAAGCGCCTGCCCGCGCCCACCGAGCAGGAGCGGTTGTTCGCCGGGGAGGAGTATGCCGCCGGCCTCGACGATGCGGAGACCGCTCCCCTGGCCGATGTGGAGACGCGCCTCGGGCTGCTATGGAGAGAGGCGCTCCGGGTCCCTGCGATCGGCCGCAACGACAACTTCTTCCAGATGGGCGGAGACTCGCTGCTCGCCGCCCAGCTGGTCTCGAAGATGGCCAGAATCTTCGGCCGGCACTGCAACCTCGCCTCTCTGCTGCAGTCGCCGACGATCGCCCTGTACGCGGCATTTTTGACCGGCGGCACGTTGCCGAATTACATCCTGCTCAACCAGGGCTCGCCGGCCAAGCGCCAGGAGACCATCTTCTGGATGGACAATCCGGACAAGCTGCATCACCTGGCCACCCTCCTGGACCATCCCTTCTACTCCATGCTGCTGAGCGCGGAGGATCTGGCGGCCGAGGCGCCCGAGTATCCGCTGGAGCGGCTGGCCGCACGGATGGTGCAGCAGATCCTCGAGCATCAGCACGAGGGCCGCTTCTACATCGGCGGCTTCTGCCAGAATGCGCTCCTGGCCTACGAGGTGGGCCAGCAGCTGCGGGCGCGCGGCTATGACGTTCCGCTGCTGATCCTGGTCGATCCCGACCATGCCTCGTTCCGCCAGCTGAGCCGGCCGGTTCTCGAGGCGGCGGTGCGGCGGGTCAAGCGAGAGAAGTTTCACCTCTTCACCATGTTCAGGCGGCCGGCCTCGGACTGGCTGCCTTACATGCGGCGTCGCTATGCCGGCATCCGCTTCGTGCTCGAAGAGAGAGAGTGGCAGAGAACCGCGCGCAGCGGGGGGATGACGCCGCAGCCGGCGCGCGAACTCGCCCAGGCGCTCTTTGTCTCCCGGCTTACTTATGTGCCACGGCCCTACGGCGGCCGGGTCTTGTTTATCGAGGCGACGCTGCGTCCCGAGCGCGATGAACAGGCAGCCCGCGACGAGTGGAACGCGCTGGTGGTCTGCGCGACCTGGCGTCACGTAACCGGGGAGCACCTCGGGCTGTTTTCCTTCCCCGTGGTGCGGACGCTCTCGAATGAGGTGCGCCGTGCGGTCGAAGAGGCCCTGGAGCTTGGAGAGACCGCCTAAGGCAGTTCACCGGTCACTGGGACCGGAGAAGCGCAGCCCTCGCTGAGGCTCCCGTTTCCCTGTGACTCAGCCCCGGGCCTGGCGCTGCATCACTGCTTCTTGGTCAGCGGGGCTACGACGTACAGCGTATGGTTCAGCAGCACTCGCTCTACCTCACGCTGCACGCCGGCGCCCTTGCCGTTCTCGCCCCACAGGCCGCCAAAGGGGTTCAGCTCTTCCTCCGGGATCGCGGTATAGATGTCGATGTCGCTGCAGCCGAAGTCCATCACGTAGTAGCCGTAGGTCTGGATCGCCTCGAGGATGCGGAGCGCCGGCAGCGTCAGCTTGATGCGCGCTAGGTCGAGCTTCGGATCGAGCTGGATGACGCCGCCATACGGGACCAGCCCCGTGTTCATGAATCCGGCGCCGGTGCAGGTGTTCACGCCGGTCCGCACGCCGCCGTCCCAGGCGCTCGCCGGGAAGACCCGCGCCGCCCAGACTCGCGCGACCGAGCCCCCGAGCGCGTGCCGGATGGGGTGGGCGGCATCGGTCGCCTCGCCCGGCTGCAGCATCACCGGCAGCTCCGCGAAGTTGGCAGCGATCGACCCGCCCCGGTCCCCGAGCGACCCCAGTGCGGCCGGCGAGCTCGCGTACAGGGCGTCCGGGCCGCCGGTCACCCGGTCGAGCGAGGTCTTGTAGCTGCTCACAAAGGCGTGTCTTTCGGGGTCGACGAAGATCATGTGCATGTCGCCTGCAGGCTGCGCGGGCAGCTCACGCGTCCAGCGGGTGGGCATGCGAAACGGAAAGCTGCGGCGGGTGGTCAGATCGCTATACCACTGGCTGGTGATGATCAGCTCCGGGTCGGCGGGGGCGGCCGTGACCTCGCCGAAGCCGATGCCGTCGCCCTGCTGGTTGGTGTTGAGCTGCAGCTGTTTGAAGTAGCCGGAGGGCAGAGCCACGCGCGGCCAGAGCGCCGGAATCGCATGATAGTACGGCGCATCCGGGGAGAACAGCAGACTGAGCGGTGTGCCGGCAGCGGCCTTGCCCGGGGCCGCCCAGTTTCGGGGAGCCATCGCCAGCAGCAGCGAGGACTGATCATGCTGATAGTCGAGCGACGGGTCGATGCCCCAGTTGGCATACATGGACAGGACCTGTTCGCGGACCGCAACTTCGGCTTTGCTGAGCGGCGCGCCGGGCGTCGCCGTCCGGTCGAGCAGCGTCCGCAGGCTGCTCAGCTGGGCGCTCAACTCATTCGGGTAAGGCGTCAGGCCGTGGCTGAACTCGCCGTTCGGTGAGGGGATCACCTCAAGGGTGATTTCGCTCGAGTGGAGGGTGCGGCCGGAGCCGAGCTTTGCCACCGCTTGCAACCGGTGCGTCCCAGGCGCGGTCGAGCCCAGCGCGAACCCCAAGGGAGCAGGCTCTCTGCCCGCGCCGTGAGTCTCTCCGCCGAGCCAGTAGGGCGTCTGGACTTCCGTCGCCACCCGGCGGCCATCGAGAAAGTAGGCGACCGATGCGCCCTCGGGAAGGCCGGCCGCGTAGACAAAGATCGAACCGGTGACGGTAGCCGGCGAAGACAGGCCCTGGAGCGTAAAGCCGGCAGAACGATCCTCAGGGCGATCTGCGCGCTCCACCGGCTCCGCCGCCTGGAGGAAGGGCATCCGGCCAGCATGGAGAGGATGGGGAAGCGATGCCGGAGCATTGTGATTCTGGGCGGCGAGGCAGCCGGCCAGCGCCAGTAACATCGCCGCGATCATCGAGAGACTCTCCATGGCGCCCTTCCGGGCTGCTTTCGCTGTGAAAAACGCTCTGCTGTGTTGAATTTACCTTCAAGCATGAGGGCTGCGGCAAGGTGCGGCAAGTTACGGAAGGGAACGGCGCCACCCCGAAGATGGTCCTGCTCTTGCAAGCCCGGGCCGCGCATGCACCAGTTGTCGAGCAATCAGGAGCGCAACGGCGCGCGCAGCACCTCGGCGTAGAGCGCTTCGAGGTTGTCCGAGACCATCTCGACCGTGCATCGCTGTTGCACGGTAGCGAGGCCGGCTGCGCCGAGCGACCGGGCAAGGGCCGGCTCGCGAAGGAGCCTGAGTATCTGCGTGGCGAGCGCGGGCACGTCGCCCGGATGCAGCAGCAGGCCGTTCTGGCCGTCGACGACCCACTCCGGCACGCCGCCGACCGGCGTGCAGACCACAGGCACGGCATGGCTCATCGCCTCGATGACCGACATGGGCACCCCCTCGCCGTAGCTGGCCAGGACCAGCATGGAGGATTGCCGGTAGATCGATTCGAGCGCCTGGCTATCGACCCATCCGAGCAGGCGGACCGAATTGGCAATGCCGAGCTCGACTGCCCGGGCGCGCGCTTGCTCCACCTCCCCGTGCCCGGCAAACCAGAACTGCGCCGCGGGAAACTCGCGCAGGACCTCGACCGCGGCCGCGAGGAGATCGCGGTACCCCTTGCGCGCGTCGAGTTTGCCGACCGCGAGAATCACCGGCGCGGAGCCGGTCTGATGGGCGGCCTCCTCCTCGGCCGGGTTATACCGCACCACCGGGTTGGGCACCACGACCACCCGCGCCGAAGGCTCGTGTTTCTGAATCAGCGAGGCCCAGCTCTGCGAAAGCGCCACCACCCTGGTCGCGGACTGAAAGACAAAGCGCACCGCCGTGCGGGGCGTCTCGAGAAAGAGCGTCTCCTCGGTCGCGGCGTGCACATGCACGACGATCGGCTTATGCAGCATCCGGGCGACCCAAACAAAGGGCAGCTTGCGCATCAGGCTGATCTGCGCCGCCAGGTGAATGTGCACCAGGTCGGCCGCCATGATGCGGAAGGGAGCGAGGAAGTACGCGCGCAGCGCCGAGTAGACCTTGTGCGCGGCGCTGCGGTCGTCGTAGGTGGACAAAAGCTGCGCGTTCATGTGCTTCCACGCGGCGGTCTCTTGATGCATCCGGATGACCGAGCCGATGCCGCCCCGTCCGCGTGGGCCAGGTCCGATCACCAGCAGCGAAGGCTGCCTGCACGCGCCGAGCGTGCCCCGGCCTGTGACCCGCTCGGCGAGCCTCGGCCCCTGGGACGAAACAGAGCCGCTGCCCTGGGCAGACCCAAGAAATTGCGGAGCCATAGGGAGCTCGACCACGTGCTTGCGCCTGGCTCTTTGCCTGGGCGCGTCTTTCAGCAAACTCTTAGACTGCGACATCATCGGTTGAGCTCTCGGAGAGCAGGTTGTTTGTGAAGCGATGGCTGAAGCGGGCGCCGAAGAGCGCCTGCCCGGCAAACATAGCGACGAATACAGGTGAGTATAAGTTGCGCCGGATCAAACGGCGCGGCTCCTGCATGAGGCGAATGAGCCAGGTGAGCCCGAGCTGCTGCACCCAGAACGGCGGCAGCACCTTTTCGCCGGAGAGAAACTCAAACGCCGCGCCGACGCCGAGACAGACGCAGTCGAGCGACGGGCTATAGGTATGCATCCAGAGATCCTGCTTCGGGGAGCCCAGCCCGATGAACAGTATCTGCGTGCCCGAGGCGCGGATCTCGTTCAGCACCGCCTGCTGCTCCTCGTCGCTCAGAGGGCGAAAGGGCGGGGAGTAGAGATAGCTGATGCGCAGCGAGGGCAGCTCACTTGCGAGCACTTGTTGAATGCGCGCGCAGGTCTCCGGCCGGCCGCCGTAGAAGCCGACCGGGATGCCGCGGGCTGCCGCCTGCCTGAGGACTGCGGGCACGGTGCGCGGACCGCTCACGCACTCAGCGCCCGGATGCCCGAGCAGACGCAGACACCAGGCCAGCGGCGTGCCGTCGGCGCTGACCAGATCCGACTGCCGGTAGGCGCGAAAGATCGATTCGTCGCGGGTGGACTTGACCAGCATGTAAGCGGTGGCAAAGCAGACGTAGGCCGGCCGGCGGCTCTCGGCCAGAGCGAGGATCCGCTCGACGGTGGAGGCGAGGGTGCCCACATCGACCTGGCTGCCGAGTATCTGGCCGGTGGTGCGCATCGCCGCTGCGGCTTCTGGTATTTCCGTCACGTCGAAAACTGCTCCTTGAGAACGATCTTGTAACCGTGCCGGATCGCAGCTGGTGCGATTCACGCGGTCGCGGTCCGAGGCTCGTAGTGAGCCGGTTCCGGTTGCGGCATCCTGGCTGCGAAGACCGCGTTTCCTTTTGCGATGGTGGCGAGGCAGGTCAGCGAAAGCACGTAATAACTCATCGCGTCGGTGCCCCATATCTGTCCGGTGAACTGGCTGTGCAACAGGTAAGTCAACAGGATCGCCATGCTCGCGCCGCCTTCGATCGAAGAGAGATGGCAGCCGAGCACGCGCCACAGAAGGGTGCCCACAAAGACCAGCAGCCAGGTTGCGCCGGCGATGCCGCCGACCGTCAGCATGTCCAGCATGTCGTTGTGGGTGTGCTTGATATCCATGCCGTAGCCGGTCAAAAGCATCTCGGACATGGCGTGATAGCCGCGCCCTAGCGCCTGCTCGGAGGGGCTCGCATCGAGATAGCTGTCGATGGCGATCTTCCAGAATGCGGCGCGCCCCGAGCCTGCCTGGTCGCCCTGCTTCACATCGCCCCAGCGCGCGAAGAGCCTGTCTGTGCCGAGCACCGACGGCACGAGCGCCGCAGCCAGCAGCACGATCACCAGGAACCGGCTGACCCACTGCTGCCTGCCGTTGCGCCCGAAGAGAAACATCCACGCCGGGAGCCAGAGAAGCACCGCTGCGAGCGCAACCGAGCCTGCGCGGGCGTAGGTGAGGATGCAGGCGGCAAAACAGGTGCAGGCGCAGAGGGGATAGAACCAGCTCTTCTTTTCGCGGCCCAGATAGAGCAGCACGATCCCGCCTGTGACCAGCACGCCGGTGATCATCTTCGCCGTGTCAAACCAGCCTGCGGAGGAGAGGACGGCGTCTTCCTCATAGTAGTTCGGCGCGCCGAAGACGAACCCCAGAAAGACCGAAAATGCCGTCGCCATCGCGCCGATCGCGAGGCCGCGCAGAAGGATCCCGGCCTGCTCGGAGCGCTCGCACACCAGCGAGATCATGATCCAGAAGAGCACCCAGTAGGCGAGTTGTCCGTAGGGCGCGAGGCTGGCCATGCTGATCGTGCCGGTAAGGATCATCTCCTTCGACGCCGCCATGCCGATCAGCAGGTAGGCTCCGATGGCCGCAGCCGGGATCCGCAGCAGCTTCGAGGGATCGTCGAGGATGGTGCGCAGAGAGATGGCTGCGAAGACCAGCATGAGCGCGCCATGCACGACCTGCAGCAGGCTGAGCGGCCCGGCGGTGACATGAAATGCGAAATTTACCTGGTCGACGATGCAGTCAAAGAACGGGATCGCCGCAAACGCATAGAAGAGCCATGGCCGATCTGCGGACGGAACCCCCGCGCCGGCAGATGGTCTCGATCGATAGAGCGGCCCGATCACGAGATACCCCGCTCGACAGCGACGCTGCGAAATGCCAGGCGCGCCGCGGGAACTACGTAGATCACGCCGTAGCCGATCACCGTCGCCCAGATGACCCCGGCGAGCGAGCCATGTCGCGCGAGGGCGATCTTGAGCGCGAGGCTGGCCAGGGCCGCGGCTCCAAAGAGCACCAGGTGGCGGCGCATCACCTCCGGCTGGTTGAGGATCGCGTTCATCGCCGCGACATAGCCGACCAGGACCACCCAGGCCGCAAAGCCCACCCGCAGCCAGTCGATCGCGCCCACATCGACACCCGACCAGCGCTTCATCAGCAAGCGGCTCGCAGCCAGCAGGCACACCGCGCACACCGAGCCGAGGCCGAGACTGAGCACGATGGCCCGGCGGATGATGGTGCGGGCCCAGGGATAGTCGCGCCGCGCGAGCGCCTCACCGATTGCGGGCCACAGCGGGACCATAAAATATTGCGCTACCAGGCCGATCGAAAAAATCCGCTGCAGCACTGCATATTGCGCGACCTGCTGCGCGCCCATCGTGCGCGCGATCACCACGTTGTCGCTCACGTAATAGATCAGCCCGAAACACTGCTGCAGAAAAAACAATCCGCCTACCCGCGCCAGATCCACGGCATGGCTGATGACAAACAGGCTCGGCCGCGGCCGCAGCCATGGCCGGACATAAAAGAACTCGACCAGCCAGTTGATCGCGGTGACGATGACAGGCGCGCCGGCCACCGCGCCGACCAGCAGCGGCAGACCTCCGCCAAAATGCGTGGCAAGGACGATGCCGGCGAGCGCAAGCGCGTTGCCGCCGGCATTCCACAGGTCGCCGAGATAGCCCTGCTGATAGCCCAGTTGCACGCGCAGCACCGTGCCGAGCGGCATGCTGATCGCAGTGCAGAGAATAAAGACCGCGGTCGCCGGGCCGGCCTCGCGGGCGGCGAGCGCGGTGTTGGTTCCATAGAGCGCAGGCCAGTGCACGATGGGATAAAGCACGGCGAGCAGAAAAAAGATCAGGCTCGCGAGCAGCAGCAGCAAAAAAAAGCCGCACGAGACCTGCCTGCGCGCGAGATTCACATCGTCCTTGCCGTAGGCCTCGGCAATGCTTGCTGCGAGGCCGTTGCCGACGCCGAAGTCCGCGAATCCCAGAAATAAGACGAACGAGGTAATCGTCATCCACAGCCCATACCGTTCCGCACCGAGATACCGGAACGTCAGTGGAACCGAGATGATCGTGGTAATCAGGACAATTACTTTTGCCAGGATCGAGGTAAAGCCGGTGAGCGCGGCCCTGCGATAGCGCGCAATCGAGCGGCGCGCCTCCGCGTCGAGAGCCGCCGAGGGCGAAACGAAATCACGAACCCTGCTGCGCCATGAGCCAATATCGATGCGCAAAGAGGCTGAGGCGCTGTCTTGTTCGATCATCAGGTCAGTGGACCGGATTATAGTAAGCACCAAACTGCCCCATGTGAACGAGCCGCTCCACCTTGCTCAGGCTGTTCTGCGTCACATAAATTACGTCCCCGGCCTGAAGCTGCGTTGCTTCTTCAAGCCGCTCATGCGCTACGATCTGCTTCAGATCGAGAACCCGTGTGACGCCGGCGCCGTCCTCTTGCTGCCGCAGCAGCAACACCTTCGACTGCTTGCCTGTATTCTTGAAGCCGCCGGCGAGCGCGATCGCATCGAGTGCGGACAAGTTACCGCGCAGCTCAACCTTGCCGGGCGCGGCGACCTCTCCCTCGACCATCACGTGCGGCCGCTCGAACTCCTTCAACTCCACCGTCACTTCCGGATCGACCAGCTTTGCCGAGGCCATCTGCACGACCCGGCTCCTGAACTCTTCGAGCGTGAGCCCGGCCGCGATCAGCGTGCCCGCGCCATTGAGCGAAACCCGGTCGTCGGGGCGTATGGTTACCGTCTGATCGAACTCCGGGGTGTAGCGGAACTTTACCTCGAGCACGTCGCTCGGGTGCAGACGGTACTCCGGCGCGCGGCCGGATAGCTGCTGCGCGCCCAGGCTGCCGAGCGAGAGCGTCAGCCAGAGGCTGCCCAGTACGTTCGCGACGGATAATCTCCAAGCCATCGGTCTTTCGCCTTTCCCTCGCCCGCGCTCAATATGCGTTGTAGACGGAACCGAAGACCCGGGCGCCGAGCGAGATGAATTTTCTATGCAGCGCCTGCATCTGGCGCTTCTCTGTCCTGCCTGCCTCGGCGACGAGGATCGAGCCATCCACGCAGGTCGCGAGCCTCAAGGCAACGTCACTCACAGAGATCGCAGGAGCGTCAATGACGATATGGGTGAACTCCTGGGCGAGCGCATCGAGAATCACCTCCGGCGCCTGCCGCGCCATCTGCGGGTGAGACATTTCCGCTCTTGCCTGATGGCTGCCCAGCACCCACGCACCCCCGGGCGCAACCTGCTCACACAGGGCCACGGCCCGGTGCCGCTCTGCGTTCTGGTCTGCAAGTTTTAGAATGACTGCCGCATCGGCGAGCAGCACCTTGCCGCCCTCGCCGGCCAGCTCCGCCGCGATACAACTGCACACATACGACACCCCGCAGCCACTATACGGAGCGGTGAAGAGCACCGTGGCCGCGGTCGAAAGATCGCGGATGACAAACGTGGCCCGGATGAGTCCGGCGAAGAAGGAAGGCTGCACCGCATCCTGCAGAGTCAGGTCGTCCCGATGCTTCCCTGCCCTCTCCTTGAGCAGTACCGAATGACTCACGATGACCTCCGGTCCGAGGTTGCCGGCGTGCGCTGCATGGCGAGATAGAGGGCCGCGAAGGTTGCTCCATATCCGCTCCCGGTCCCGGACCCAGATCCGGGGACGGCCGCCTGCATGGGAACCGCGGCCAGCGCGGGTATGCCCATCGCCTGCTCGAGTGCAAACGGCGAGAGGATCCGCTCCACCCATAAGTCGCGGCCGAGCGCGGTCGCGAACGCGAATAACATCGACCAGACAAAGCCGAACGCGAGGATCAGTCCGCGCCTGGGTGAGCTGGGCAGGCTTGGCGCAACGGGCTCTTCGACGATCGCGACCTCTGAGAGCGCGGCGCTCCCGGCCAGCTCCGCCATGCGCGCGTCCCGGCTCTTCGCGCGATAGGTCGCGTCGAGCGCTTCGAGCTCGCTTACCCTGCGAACGAGGCTGTCATAGGTGGCGGATTGCGCATCGAGCGCGGCCAGTTTCGATTGATTCACGCGCAACTGCTGCGCAGTCTCCCGTGCTTCCGCCTGGTCGCCGGCCTGGTCTGCGATCAATTCCACATACTGCGTCTGCGCAGCGTCGAGCGCAGGATTTGCGCCGGTGGAGATCTCTTCGGCCCGAGTATGCTCTGCGGTATCGAGCGCGGATGCGGTCTGCGCGATCTGGGCATCGAGCTCGCGTACATTGCGGTCCTCGGGCCGGTAGCGCAGCACCATCTCGGCCCGCTTGTTCTTGAGCGTGATCAACAGCGCGCCCAGCTGTTCGGCCGAGGCTTGATCGGGCATCGACCGTCGGCCGCGCTCAACCGTCGCGGGCAGCGCGGAGATCTCCTGCCTGAGCCGGCCGGCAGTCTCTTCGCTCTTGCGCGCAGCGGCTGTGCTCTCGTCCATCCGCGCCTCCAGCCGGGCGATACTCTCGAGCGCTAGCGATTTCTGCTCCGGCAGCGTGATGATGCTGTGCTGCCTGCGGAAACTGGCCAACTCGGCCTCGGCGCCGGCGAGCTCGCCCGCGTTCTTTGCCGACAGTTCTGCAAAGAGCGCGTACGACTGCTGCGACCCGCTGAGAGCCTGGTGCGAGGCCAGGTACGCGCGGCTGAGCGATTCGAGAACCTCGGCAGCCCGGTGCGGGTCGCGCGACTCGTAGGTGGCTTCGATAACGTTTGCATTGCGAATCGCCGCTACGGTCAGATCGCGCTCAAGATGGCGCAGTGCGGTCTCTTCGCGTCTCTGCACAGGCTGCCAGCGCGCCGACGCACCCTCTGCCAGCCCCTGATCCCGCACCACTTTCCGCAGCACGTCTTCGCTGGTCAGCAGTTGAATTTCCGTGTTCACTTCGGTATCGCTGACTTCGTTCTGCCTGTCGCCAACGGGCGCGAGATCGGCAGGCTCGTTTCTCACGAGGATCTTCAAATGCGCCTGGTACTTGCTCGGCAACAGCAGGCTGATCAACAGCGTGAGCCCGAAGCATACACCGAAGACCCAGGCCGCAGGTCTCCAGTGAAGAGCCACTCGCCGCACCGCAACAAAGTGTGACGAGCCTTCATAGGCGATTGGCATGCAAATCACTCCTGAAACAGAGAACAGAAATTGTTAGCCTGGCAGTGGTTCAATCGAACAGATGCACGAGCTTATTTTCCTCGATCCGCCGCCTGCGCGGAGACGGAACTGCGCCGTCCGAAGCATTACACGGCACTCTGCCGAGCGCAATAAAATTCAGCCGCAGTGTCCTCTGGCGCACAGGTTACTTCGATGACCATCGGTGATTCCTTCTATTTCTGCTAATGGCAAAACAATTAGTAATGTGGCGTTTTTCTTATCGAGGAGTTTCAGATCACACTCGTTGTGCAGCGAGGCTCCATCGAGCGCGAAGTCGAATCTTTTGCGTGCGCATGCTTCATATTCAGCCAGCGCCGCCCATTTTTGCGCACTCACGGTGACACGCAGCAAACGCTCATGAGCCGCTCGCGATTTTGTTATGCGCTGTCAAGGATTCAAAGCTATACTCCGCCCTGTATATCCTCGAAAGCCTCGATTTCACGAGCCGTGCAACAAGGAGCCAGTATGCCGTTTCGCAACCCTGTCCTTCTCCTGGCCATGTGCCTGAGTGCGTTGTTCCCCGCCTTTGCTACAACCTATTACGTGTGTCCCTACGGTAACGACCAGCAAGCCGGAACCTCAACCAATACGGCCTGGCGAACGATTGCGCGCGTCAACGCAGCCAAACTCAATCCCGGGGACACAGTCTTGTTTCAGCGCGGGGGCATGTGGCGGGAGTCTATTGTTCCGCAGGTCAACAAGCTGACCTACAGCGCCTGGGGCACCGGCAACCGCCCCATCATCAACGCCGCCAACCTGCTCTCCTCCGGATGGTCGAACGCGGGTGCGAATGTGTGGTCCTATCCCATCGGCGCCGTCCCGCCCGAGCAGGTATTTTTCAATGGCGTCCTCGGAGTCCGCGTCGCGCAGCTCTCCAGCCTTCTTGCGCCGAACCAGTTCTACTTTTCGACCGCATCCAATGGCAATTCGACACTGTTTGTCTACTCGACCGCGAACCCCGCGACGGCCTACACGTCCCCAGGTATCGAGGCCTCCCAGCGCGACGCGGCGATGCTGATCAACTACGCGCCGACGATGACGGTCGAGCACCTCGAGTTCACCAATGCAGACGCGGATGACGTATGTCTGTGTGTGGGCAACTGGGGCGGCAGCGGCGTGACCTTCACCGACGATGTGTTTTCCAACGGATACACCAACGGGGTCAACATCGAGTCAGGCTACGCCGGCATCAACTCGAGTGAGTTGATTAACAATGGCACCGGGGTGAGGGCTGTGGGCGGAGATGGTTTCAGCCTGGACTCATCGATTGTGAGCGGCAGCTTCAACCGCGCAGTATTTATCTCGAACACCTATCTGCAAAGCTATATCAACTCGTCGACGATCTCGGGCAACGCCACGCACAATCCTGCGATTGAAACCGTCACCAACGAAAGCTCGACTGCGCTCTATGTGTTGAATTCAATTCTGCTGCCCAACCCATTTGAGCCGAAGGTCTTCAGTTACTCCGGCATCACCGACGAGGGCAACAATGCCTACGAGAGCCCCATGTTTGCGCGCCGCGCCGCGCCGCTGATCGTAGTGCCCTTTGTCGACGACTACATCAACCTGGGAGTGGCCGAGGCCGTCAGCGCGCTGGCCGAGTCCTACGGATGCCACATCAGTTATGCCCTGAACACGAAGCTTCTTGCGCCCGCAGACTGGGACGCGGTCGCGCAGATGCTCGCCTCTGGTGACGAGATTGTCGCGCACACACGCAGCCACTCCGACCTGGCCAATAACAATGTCTTTTCCATTCAGTACACCGGGCCGGCGACCACGGCGACGATGACCATCAATCAGACCACCGGTGTGCTCGAGACGTTTCTCAACGGTTCGACCACCCCTGACCTGACCCTGCCTACCAACAATACGTACAATGGCGTGATCGATATTCTGGGCATGATTCCGGCAGGAAGCCCGTACACGGTGGCGATCCAGACGAATCAGAATTTCTTTACTCCGATCAATCTCGCCAATGTCTCCAATGTCAACATCAAGACCGCTCCCTACATGACCCAGGCGAACTCGAATTACCTGACCTGGGAGGTTGAGGGCGCGCAGAGCGATATCGAGGCCAATCTGCCGGGGTACAAGCCGACAGCCTTCGCCACGCCCTACACTTCGTCGAACATGACCGTCGAAGACCATATCCGCAACGCCGGCTTCAAGACCAACCGGAACGGCCTGCTCAATGCCGACACCAGCCCCGACGGCAACTGGCTCTTCCAGAGCCTGGACGTCTACAACATGGCCTCCGAATGGCTGCCCTATGCCTATGACGAGACCAAGCCGGCCAGCTCGACCGGAGCGCTGGTTGAGGCTCTGGGTGCGGCGGGCGGCGTGATGGCGGTCTACTCTCACGGCTATGACGAGTTCTCGCTGCAGAACTGGACCGATCTGTTCTCGAACCTCAAGACGCTCGGCGCGACCTGCATGACGATGTCGCAGGCCAATGCCTATGTCGAGTCCCAGGGCCACCTGGTGCCTGACGGGGCGAACATGAACTGGGTCTCGGTGGTCCCGCTCTACCCGAGCTTCGCCATCACGCCTGCGTCCCCGGCCGAGGGAGCGCGCAGCCTGCAGTAGCTCCACCGCGCAGCCATCCCATGCACAGCAGAAGGTGGACCCCTCCTCCTGCTGTGCCTCTGGCGAGGCGGGTGTGCCGCAAAAATATAGCGCTGGAGATCGGAGGGCAACTGCGCGTAAGCTAATGGGAATCCTTTCGCGCACCTTAAACCGCCCAGGAGTTCACCGCCTTGAAGACAATCACCCTGCCCCAGGCCGAGGAATCCGCAGCTGCGGCTGCATCGACGGCTCGCCCCAGCCGCCTGCTCTCTGTCGACGTGTTGCGCGGCCTCACCATCGGGTTCATGATCCTGGTCAACAATAACGGCGACGAGAACAAGGCCTTCTGGGCGCTCAAACACGCCTACTGGAACGGCTTCACTCCCACCGACCTGGTCTTCCCGACCTTCCTGTTCATCGTCGGCATCTCGACGGTCCTGTCCCTGAGCTCGCGCCTCAAGCAGGGCATCAGCAAGGCGAAATTGATGCTCTCGATCGCGCGCCGGGCGGTCATCCTCTACCTGCTCGGCATGGTCGTCAACAGCTTTCCGCTCTTTCATCTGGACACGATGCGCTTTTACGGAGTGCTGCACCGCATCGCGATCTGCTATCTGATTATCGGCGCGCTCTACCTGATCAGCCCCGGCTGGCGCAGCAAGGCCATCATCGCCATCGCGGCGCTGGTTGGCTACTGGGCGCTGATGCGCTTTGTCCCGGTGCCGGGCTACGGGGTGCCGACGCACGGAGTACCCCTGCTCGACCGCGACGGCAACCTGGCGGCGTGGATCGACCGGCAGATCTTTTCCGCTCCGCATCTGTATGAACGCGTGCGCGATCCCGAGGGGCTGCTCAGCACCCTGCCCGCGCTCGGCACCGCGTTATTCGGCATGCTGACGGGAATCTGGCTCCGCTCCGCGCACACGCTCGTCCAGAAGGTACGCGGCATCGCGATTGCCGGCGTCAGCTGTTTGATCCTGGGCGGACTGTGGAACATCACCTTCCCCATCAACAAGAAACTCTGGACGAGCTCGTATGTGCTGTGGGCAGGCGGCTGCAGCATGCTTCTGCTCGCCCTGTCGATGTCGGTTTGCGATCTCCGCAGCGCAGCGGAGGATAAGAAAGACCGCTCGCAACGGTCGCCTTTCTTCACGCCGTTTCTGGTCTTCGGCACCAATGCCATCACGGCTTACGTCTTCTCAGAACTGCTGGCCAGCGCGATTACTACCTGGGGACCGAGAGCCAATCTCAGCTTCGCAGGGGTTTGGTATCACGCCATCCTGAGCATCGTGCCGAACGGCCCTTACTCTTCGCTCGCTTACTCGCTCAGCTTTGTCGCTGTATGCTGGCTGTTTACGTATGTGTTTTATCGCCAGAAGATCTTCATCAAGATATAAGTGCCTACCACAGCTCGTAAATACGGGCTTCCCACCCGCCCAGGTGCGTGAAGCCCGTGTTCTGTGTAAAGCTGGGCGGGTTCGTGGATAATCGCAAGTGGAAACTCATGTTGCGAGCACAGAGGCACAGGGTGTTGCCGGTCTGGCGAAGACGTACCGCAAGCACCTGTAAGGATTTCCGCAGGAACTTGACGCACTATGCTGGGCTGGGCGCGCGGCTCAGCCTGCTCGCTTTGCCGCTGTGCCTCCCGTCCAGTCTCGCGGCGCAGACCTCCGCACAGGAGGACCCAGCGGCCAGGGCATCTCAGCTCTTCAGCGCCGGACAATATCACCAGGCCGAAATTGTCTGGCGTCAGATGGAGCAGCGGGAGCCGAAGAACGCGTCCATCCACAGCAACCTCGGTGTCGCCCTGGCGCAGCAGGGGGAGTTGCCGGCAGCAGTCGCCGAGTACCGTCTGTCCCTTAGCCTCAATCCGCATCAGCCTGAAGTGTCATTTAACCTGGGTGTGGCTGAGTTCAAGCAGGGCCATTTCGCGCAGGCGATTCCGGCCTTCAAGACGGTCGCGCAGCAGAGCCCGAACGATCCGCGCAGCGCGCTCTTGCTCGGCATGAGTTATTTTGGTCTGCATCAGTATGGAGAAGCCGTAAGTTATCTCCAGCCTGCCAGCGCGCGCGATCCCGGCAATCTCGAGTTGCATCATGTCCTCGCGCAGAGTTGTCTGTGGAGCAAGCAATATGAATGCGCGCTGCAGCAGTTGCACAGCATCCTTTCAGTCGACGCGGACGCGGTGCAGGCGCACATGCTGCTGGCCGAAGCGCTCGACGGCGAGGGCAAGACAGAAGACGCCATTGCGGAGTTGCAAACCGCCGCCCGCCTTGCGCCGAGAGAGCCGCTGCTCCACTTTGAACTGGGCTATCTCTACTATAAGAAGGGCGATTACGATCAGGCTGTGCCCGAGTTGCAGATCGAGATTCAAAACAACCCCGGCTACGCGCAGGCCTATGTCTATCTCGGCGATATTTCTCTCCGCGCGAACGATGACGCGGCTGCCGAGCCGATGCTGAAGAAGGCTCTGCAATTGCAGGATCAACTCCGTCTCGCTTATTTCGACTTAGGCTGCATTTATGCCGATCAGCGGAAGTCGAAAGACGCGGTCGCGGCCTTTGAACGCGCTGCGAAACTTGACCCCAGCCAGCCCGATGCGCATTACCGCCTCGCCCGCCTCTACTCGCTGCTCGGAGAAAAGCAGAAGGCTGCAGCTGAGTTTGCCAGGACCAAGGACCTGCACAGCAAGACAGAAGATTCTCTGATCCAGAAAGTGTCGGGAGAAGGCGCGCCGGCACACTGAGCTTCCTCGGTCGACTGCTTATGAATTCTTACCTCTCCCGTCGCGACTTCTTATGGATGAGTGCTGCGTCGACCATGGCGATGGCGCAAGGCGTCTCCTCGCGCAACCTTAAGCCGCAGCCGCGCGGCAAACCAAGCGGGCTCCCATTCAACGCGCACTTCACGGATATCGCGGCGCAGGCCGGACTTACCCAGCCGGTAATTTACGGCGGCCTTCACAGCAAGAACTACATCGTCGAAACTGTCGGTTGCGGCGTGGCTTTCCTCGACTATGACAACGATGGCTGGCTCGACATCTTTGTGCTGTGCGGCACGCGTATGGACGCGCCTCCGGCAGATGCGACGAACCGTCTTTATAAGAACAATCGCGATGGCACATTCGCCGATGTCACCGAAGAGGCGGGGCTCAAGCGCACGGGTTGGGCAAGCGGCGTCACCGTCGGCGACTATAACAACGATGGTCTCGAAGACATATTTATCACCTATTACGGCCAGAATGTTCTTTATCGTAACAATGGCGATGGCACATTCACCGACGTCACGCGCGAGGCCGGGCTCCTCTATGAGGGTGCTGCGCGGTGGGGCTCGGGCTGCACGTTTCTCGATTACGACCGCGACGGACATCTCGACTTATTCGTAGCCAACTACGTTGATCTGCACCTCGACCAGTTGCCGAAGCCCGGAGCGAATCCTTATTGCAACTTCAAGGGCGTGCCCGTCAACTGCGGCCCCCGCGGGCTGCCTATGCCGCGTAATTATCTCTACCGCAACCAGGGCGACGGAACCTTTCGCGATGTCTCAGTGCAGGCGGGTATTTCAAAGGCGCCGCGTGCCTATTCGATGACCGCGCTTGCGGCGGATTTCAGCGGACAGGGGCGGACCGATCTTTATGTCGCCTCCGACTCCACGCCGAGTCTTTTATTCATCAATAAGCCCGGCGCTACCTTCAGCGAGCAAGGCGCCGAACGTGGTGTTGCCTTCAGCGCCGATGGCGCCGAGCAGGCAGGCATGGGCGTCGCTGTGGGCGACTACAATCTCGATGGCAATCTCGATATATGCAAGACGCATTTCTCCGACGATACGAACGTACTCTATCGCAATGATGGCGACGCCAATTTTACTGACGTGACGATTCCTGCGGGTCTTGGCGTTGAGACGCGCTATATCTGCTGGGGAACGGGCTTCGCCGATCTCGACAACAACGGCTGGCCAGATCTCGCAGTCGTTACCGGCTCGGTTTACCCCGAAGTCGAAGCCGCGTTCCCCGAGTATCCTTTGAAGACGCCGCGCTTTATCTTTCGCAATTTAGGCAACGGCAAATTCGAAGAGTTGATCGAGGAGGCCGGCCCCGGTATCGCCGCACCGCATTGCAGCCGCGGGTGCGCCTTCGGCGACTTCGATAACGATGGGGACGTCGACATGGTTGTCGTCAACCTGAATGAGCCGCCCTCGCTGCTGAGAAACGATCTCGCCGGAAACGCGAACTGGCTCAAGGTCTTTCTGGTGGGAACAAAATCAAATCGCAGCGCGATCGGATCGAGAGTGATCGTTCGATACGGAGGCAAGGTCCAGGCGCAGGCTGTGATGGCGCAGTCGAGCTTCTACTCGGTCAACGATCGCCGCCTGCACTTCGGGCTGGGGGTCAACACGCACGCCGATATCGAGATTCACTGGACCAATGGCCTGGTCGAGCATTATCCGGGAGTGGCCGCAAATCAGTTGGTTACGGCGAAGGAAGGAAGAGGTATGTCGCAGTCACTGTTACCGATTGCAAAGAGCAAATAAAAAGGCGCCGTGCGTGTGCAGCACGGCGCCTTTTATCTTGACTGCGAGGCTAGAAGGAGAACTTGGCTCCCAGCTGCAGGGTGCGTGGATCGTAGGCGTTGGTCACCTGTCCAAAGTTGCCGTCGTGCGAGTTCGTATCGAGGCCGTTGAACTCGGTGTGATTGAAGGTGTTGAAGGACTCGAACCGAAGCTGCAGAGCCGGTCCGCCCTCCTTGATGGCAATGCTCTTGAACAGCGACAGGTTGGTGTTGAACAGGCCCGGCCCGACGACGGCATCTTTTCCGGCATCGCCAAAGCCCTGATTGTTATTGCCTGAGTTAAGCCACGGTGCGGTTGGGTCAGCGAAGGAAGCAGTGCTGAACCAGGCCAGCCGCGTCTTTGGATACGAGACCTTCGCCACAAGGTTCGGACGGTTGGTGGTGCCGCCGCCGAGGCCGAGCGTGTCAGATCCGTTGTAGCTGATCGGCGCCGGCGTTCCGCTCTCTGCTACGGTCACGCCGGAGATCGACCAGCCGCCCAGCGCAGTGCGCTCCAGAACATTGCTGCTGTGCGCGAAGAAGGGCAGGTTATAGATGTAATTCGCGTTGAAGTCATGCCGCCGGTCGAAGGCGCCCGAGCCTCGATCATAGGCTGCGTTGAACGGATCCGAAACTCCGTTCAGATCGCTGCTGACTTCATCGATCTCATGCGAGTACGTGTACGCCAACTCGAGCGTCAGTCCGTGCTTGGCCTCCATGCGCAGGCCAACCTGCAGCGAGTTATAGCTGAAGTTGGTTGTCGTTTCTTCCTGGTTGATGTCGGCGAAGCCTGGGAACTGGCGATAGAGATTCGCGTTGAGGCTGCCATTCGCCACACCTTCGCGATCGTAGTAAGGATTGTTGGGCGCGGCGGGGTCATTCGCGGTGAGCGGCAGCGTGTTGATATGCCGGTCGTCGCTCTGGTGCCATCCGGTAGAGCCGGCATACTGAATTACTCCGACGATCGACGGAGCAATCTGGTGTTGTATGCCGCCGCTGAACATCGCCGTACCCGGGTTGGGGTAGGAGTACTTAAGGCTGGTAAGCGTTGAGGGGAAGGATTGCGTGGTGGTCTGCCCGGTCAGCGCGCTGGTGCTGGGATCGGAGAAGTAGACGTTGGTCGCGGAGGGTTGATACGCGAAGGGTGGATTCAAGGCAGCGTTATACACATCGTTGCCCTGCACACGCTCAAAGAACATGCCGAAGCCTGCTCTCACTACCGTCCTTCCGTCGCCCTTCACGTCATAGGCGAAGCCGACTCTCGGCTGCAGCGTATTGTAGTCATTCTTGACCACGCCACGCGGAAAACCGTTCACGTTGGCTTCCTGGATCCCGTTGAGATAAAACAATCCGCCATTGGACGAAGTCAGCACGGACGGGTTCAATGTGCCATCCGCATTGACAGCGTTCGCTGCAGTCGATGCGCTAAACACGGCAGGGTTGAAGTTCGCGAACTGGTTGAAGCGCTCGAATGCATGCGGCATGCCATCGAAGCGCATGCCCAGGTTCAGCGTCAGGCGCGGAATGATATGCCAGTTGTCATTTCCATAAAAGCCGTAATTGTTGTTGACCCAGTGCTTGCCCGCCAGGTAATTGAGCTGGGTAAAGCTGGCCGCGTCACCCAGGATGAAGTTGATATAGGAGTCGCCGGAGAAGGTGCTGGGACTGAAGCTGGCAGTGCCCTGGGTGTTGGCCTGCAGCTGCTGGTTCTTGGGGTCATGCAGCCAGCTGAAGCCGAACTTGAGCTGGTGCTTGCCCTTGGTCCAGGAGAGATCGTCGCGGGTCTCGTAGCCCTCATAGGAGTTCTTCCAGGGGAAGTAGCTCGAGCTCCAGTTGGTGCCGTACGGCGCGCCCAGATCGATCTCGGGCAGACGCGTCTCGAAGTTGTCAGCCACCGGGAAGAAGCTCGTCGCCGACCAGCCGGAAGGCTGCACGTACGAACCGCCGTTGCTCGCGATGGGGCTGAGGTGAATCGTGTTGCCGCTATAGAGAAAAGCGGTCTCGTTGAGCAGAGTGGGCGAGAGGGTCTGGGTCAGCTTGACGGTCGAGGACCACGAAGGGTTGAGCATCGCGGTGCCGACAGTGGGGTAGCTGCTGTCGCCCCAGAGTGGCGGGAAATAACTCTGGGTAACCTGGTCGTGCAGGTAGTGGCCCATGAGCTGCAGCTTGCTGTTGATCTTGTGATCGATGCGGACTACGTCCTCGCGCACGTCGGTTGGTTGCGGAATGGACGAGAGATACTGGCTGGTGCCGTAATTCGGCTTGGGGAAGGTGCCTGCGTTCAACTCGAGGACCGCGTTTTGATCGATCAGGTTTGCGGGGATCGTGTTGTTGGGAAAATATGACGGCATGGCGACGCCTGTCGGGCTAGCGCTCGCGGGGAGCGACTCGACCAAGCCGTCGGCGGTGTACAACGCAAGCTTGGCCGGATCTGTCGTGTAGGGAACCATCGGCGCGGTGCCGTTTGAGGGAACGGTGTACGTCAGCGGCTGATTCGGCTGGGCGAAGTTGCTCGACGCAATCGTATTCACGATCGACGGCGAGGTCCCCTGGATCAGCCTGCGCCACTCTTCATTCACGAAGAAGAACGTTCTATCCCGCGACTTGTTATAGACACCCGGAATCCAGAGCGGGCCGCCGATATTGCCGCCCGGCTCATTGAGCCGAAACTCGGGCCGCGCCTGCCCGGCGAGGTTCGAGAAGTAATTGTTTGCGTCGTAATCCTCGTTGCGGTTGAATTCCCACAGCGCTCCATGAAAGTCATGGCTGCCCGACTTGAGCACCATCGTGATGGTGCCGCCGGAGCCGATGCCGTAGTCGGGACCGTAGTTGCTGGAGAGCGTTTGAAACTCGGCCATCGCGTCCATCGAAGGCAGGGAGCTGAAGCAGCCACCGCAGCCGCGGTCGTTCAGCTCGCCGCCATCGAGCAGGTAGATATTGTGGCTGGCGCGGGTGCCGTTAAAACTCAGGCCGTTGGCGGAGGTGAGCGCGTTGACGCCGGCAAAAGCAGGCAGGTTATTCGAGACGCCGAGGCCGAGCGCGGCGAGCGCGGTGACGTTGCGGCCGTTGGTCGCAAGCTGCACCATCTGCTGACCGCTGATCAGATTGCTCAGCTCATTGGTCTCGGTCTGCACCTGCAGCGCATCGGCCTGCACGGTCACGGTCTGGCCGGTGCTGCCGACCGTGAGCGTGATGTTCTCCTGCAGGGTCTGGTCGACGTTCAGCACGATGTCCGTCTTCGCGTACTTCTCAAAGCCCGGGGCGGTCGCGGTCAGGTTGTAATTGCCAATGCCCAGGCTGGGAAACAGATACAGCCCGGAACTGTTCGAGACGGTGGTTCTGGACTGGGATGTAGCGGGATTGGTCAGAATGACGCTGACATTCGGCACCACCGCCCCGGTGGGGTCGGTAACTGTACCGGTGACGGTTGCATTTTCCTGGGCCCACGCGCGGGGCGTGATGGAAAACGCCGCGGCCAGGATGAAGACGAGTAAAACCAAACAACGACGCATGCGCAGCCTCCTGAATGAACTAACTGTTGCGTAACGCCGGGCACGGTACCGGGGAACTCCGGCAGGTGTGATACGGTGCTCGCGTCACTGTTTTTCGACTGAAAACGTTTTCCAGATCCTCCCGCGCAAAGACAGCCCGAAGGGCGCCGTCCCTCACAGCATCGAGGCTATCCACAAGGAAACGCTTGCGAAATGGGCCGCTAGTAGCGGCTCTGAGCCTCTCCGCAACGCTTATATTGTCGGCATTCAAGAGGTGTCAAGGAGAAAGTTTCGATTGGATAACGCCTCGAACCGTCCCCAATCGAGATCAGCGCCAGACGCCCTCGCGCCTGGCCGCGAAGTTATAGAACGCCAGCACCGCTGCCATATTCAGCATGACGAGCGTGTTCGCAATCGCGACAGGCTTGAGCCGCTTGGCACCCGGCAACACCGCGCCGATAGCCGCCGCTGCATAGAAAACCACCTGCAGCCAGAAGAGCACCCGGTAGCCCGGGGCCGCCGCCGCGCTCACCAGCATGCCCGCCAGGCTCAGCGGAACCACCAGCCTGAGCAGCTTGTGGCTGATGAACCGGAACAAAATCGGGTTGCGAGCCGAGAGCAGCCAGGGCGCAAGCTGTACCAGTTGGTAATTACCTGTCAGGGTCCGCACCTTGCGCGCGAACTCCTTGCCGGGCTCGGCAAAGATGCGGTCGCGCGCAATCGCCGAAGGCTGAAAGATCACCCGTTTGCCGGCGCGCACCACCTGCATCGGGACGAACACATCGTCCAGGATCGTGCCCGCAGGGATCTCCACAAAGAGCTCGCGCCGCAGGGCATAGATCGCGCCGGTCACCCCCACGACCGAGCCTGACGCCGACTCCAGACGCCGGACCGCCTTCTCGATCTTCCAGTAGAGCCCCAGCGCGTCCGCACCCGCATCCGCTTCAAGTAGCAGCTCGCCGCTGACCGCGCCGACTTCGGGGTCAGCAAAGCAGCAGACCAGCTCGGCGACCGCGTGCGCGTCGAGCGACTGGCGCGCGTCGAGCAAGATCAGTATCTCGCCGGTGGCATGCCGCACCGCCTCGTTGAGCGCCCGCGCCTTGCCGCCGGGCTTGTCGAGCAGGACCGGCTTTACCTCGGGCACGGCCGCAGCGAGGATCGCCGCAGTGCTGTCCGTCGATCCGTCGGAGACGATGATGGTCTCGATCAGGTGGGCGGGGTAGTCGAGCGCGCGCAGGTTCTGGAGCTTCGCCGGCAGGGTCGCCTCTTCATTGCGGGCCGCGATCAGGATCGAGACCGTGGGCGTCGCATGCCGCTTGAGAACAGGGCGATTGCGCCCCAGCAGCCGCTCACACAACAGCAGCAGGAGCGGGTAGCCGAAGTACGCGTAGAAGGTCACCGCGAGCGACGCCCAGAAGACCACCCTCATGACCGTGTCGGTGTGCACTTTGGCCCGATGATAACGCACCCTGCAGCCCGGAGCGGTAAACCCGCAACACGTATCCTTGAAGGACCAGGGAAAGACCAGGCAATCCGGACCGAAGGAGACGAGCCAGCAGCATGGCCGGGAAGAAACGTTTCGCCTTGAATGTGCTGATGAACTGGCTCGCCATGGCGGTCGGCATGGTCGTCCCGTTCTTCCTTGCGCCGTTCGTGGTGCGGCACCTGGGCACAGTCGCCTACGGGGTCTGGATTCTCGCCGTCTCAACCGTCTCGTATCTCAACCTGCTCGACTTAGGGCTGCGCAGCGCGATCGTGCGGTTTGTCTCAAAGGCTCGCGCCGAGGGCAACTCGGGCGACGCGACGAGCACGATTAACGCCGCACTCTGGTTCCGCCTGCTCATCGCCGCGGGCGTAGGCCTGCTCAGCCTCGCGCTCGCGGCCGTGTTTCCGCACATGTTCAAGATTCCGCCAGCGCTCGGTCACGCGGCTCGAATTACCGTCATGATGTGCGCGCTCGGGGTGGCGATCACGCTGATCTCGGGCGTCTACGGGGCGGTGCTCTCGGCGGTCAACCGCTTCGACGTGCTGAGTTCGATCTCGGTCGGGCAGACCTGCGCGCGGGCGATCGGGGTGCTCGTGATCCTGAACAGCGGACGCGGCCTGATCGCGCTCGCGTACTGGGAGTTTACTGTGATCCTCGCAGCCGGCCTCGCTACCTGGCGGACCTCGCTCGCCTGCTGTCCCGAATCCGGCGTGCGCCTGCACCAGCCCGAGATGCCCACCCTGAAGCGCATCTGGTCCTACAGCTTCGTGACCTTCATGATCGTCATCGCGGTGCAGATCGTCTTCTACTCGGACAATCTGGTCGTCGGCGCGATGCTCTCGGTCGGCGTGGTGACCTACTACTCGATCGGCGGCAGCCTAGCGCTCTACTCGGGGCAGGTCTCGGCGGCGCTGGGGCAGACGTTTATTCCGCTGGCGAGCAGCCTCGATGCGTCGGGCCGGGCCGATGACCTGCAGCGGTTGCTGATCCGCGGAACACAGGCCGCGCTCGCGCTCGCGCTGCCGGTCGACGTGGCGCTCTTGCTGCGCGGCAAGACCTTTATCGGCCTCTGGATGGGGCCGCAGTACAGCCAGGTCTCCGGGACTGTATTGCAGATTCTGCTGATCAGCCAGTTCTTCACCGTTGCCAACTCGACGGCCGGGCAGATCGCCTATGGGGTCGAAAAACATAAGTCAGTGGCCAAGCAGGCGCTCTGCGAGGCCGCGCTCAATCTCGGGCTGAGCATCGTTCTCGCGAAGACGATCGGCATCTATGGCGTGGCCTGGGGCACGTCGATCTCGATGGCGGTGCTGCACCTGATCTTCTGGCCGCTGCATGTGCGCCGCATGGTGGGCACGCCGGTGCACACCTACCTTTGGCAGGGCTGGATGAAGATCACCCTCAGCACGCTGCCGTTCGCGGTGGTCTGCTGGCTGGCCGACCGGCGCTGGCATGCCGGGTCGATGCTCGTATTCTTCGGGCAGATTCTGGTCACGCTGCCGGTCTATGCCGCGACTGTGCTGCTGGTCTTCCGCGAGGATACGCAGACCGTATTCCAGCGCTGGAGGGCGTCGCGAACAGCGCAGGCCCCGGTCTGAAAGCTGCCCGGGACCGGTCATTTGCCCGGCGAGCCGATAGAAAAATCGCGGCGTCGTGCCGGCCACCAGTAGCGCAAACTCGGGCGGAAGCGCACCAGCCGCTTATAGAGCATGTGCGCGAGGACGCGGTAGCGATGCGCAGGCACGATCCTGCCGCAGAGCGGCCACTGCAGGAACGATTCGATCGCGAACTCCCAGTAACGTTCGCTGCCCGCCTCGCGTAGCGAGAGCGAGAGGTGGTAAAACAGGCGCGCCTCGATTCTGCGCTTCCACAGCCACCGCCTGGGGCCCGTAAGCCCGTCGAGCAGCAGCGTGTCGAGCAGGTAGAGCGCGTTGCCAGTGAGCGGCAGAAAGCTCTTGCTCTCGCTGCCGGGCAACACCCGGTAGACAACGAGGCTCTCGGCCAGAGAGTAGAATGCCGCGCTCGAGTGACGCCGGATCAACCGGAACCACAGCTCCCAGTCCTCCACGCGGCGGATGCGAGGGTCCGTCGAGAAGCCGCCCAGCTCGACCAGCGCCGATCGCCTGACCATCGCCGACGAGGGCAGGATCGGCGTGCGATACCGCAGCGCCGGCCACAGCTCCCGGGCAGGGAAGGCCGCAGCGTCGGCCCGCGAGCCATCGGTGGAGAGGTACGTGAACCCGGAGTAGATCACGACCAGCTCCGGGTGGGCTTCCGCGACGGCGCCCAGGCGGGCGAGTTTTTCGGGGAGAAAGAGATCGTCGTGATCGAGAAAGGCGATCCAGTCGCCGGTGGCCTGCTCGATGCCATGGTTGCGCGCGGCCGCGGGGCCTCGATTCTGCTGCCGAAGGTAGCGCACCCGGCCACCGAAGGAGCGCACGAGCTCCGGGGTGCCATCGGTCGAGCCGTCGTCGACGACCAGAATCTCATGAGCCGGGGCGGTCTGGGCGAGCGCGTGCTCGAGCGTCTCACGCAGGCAGTGCGCCGAGTTGAAACACGGAATGACGATGCTGATCCGGGTCATTGAGGAGCTGCGGTCAGCCCTGCCCAGCCACTTCCTCGACCAGCTCAAAGACCTGCCGGGTCGAGGTATAGAACCACGCGATGCGCCGGCCGCCGAACGCGACCGCAGGCGCTGGTCCGCTCACCAC
>Ga0116226_10000594_pt1 | contig 30954 bp, 24 predicted proteins | sample S1TSphfallax_FD_89692 | JGI IMG/M metagenome (GOLD analysis project Ga0116226, IMG submission 89692) | Host-associated microbial communities from peat moss isolated from Minnesota, USA - S1T2_Fa - Sphagnum fallax MG | ecosystem: Host-associated > Plants > Peat moss > Unclassified | place: USA...
GGAACGTTTCGCCAAACGCGCGCATCCGATCGGAGAGACGCCGAACATCGAAGCGATCAAAATCGGACAAACCTACGACACCGCCTATGGGACGCTCTGGAAAGACGGCACGTACTTCCCGCGTGGAACGAAGGTGCTCGTCGTTGGTCTTCATCTCGAACAGGGCTATTGCGTGCGCTTCCCGGCCCAGATCGACGATGAAGATTTAGAGACCTGGGAAGATTGGGACGAGGTCGATTTCCTCGCCCCCGAGGGCAGCATCGGCGCGAGCGGCGCGCTTCCGGCTAGCGTGCTCGCCGAAGCGCGCGAGGTCCTCGACGACGCCGAAGACGGCTGTCACCTCCATCTCCACGAAGGCGACGAGGAAGACTCCTAGCGCGAGCGGTTGGTGCTCTCCGGGGCGTTGCTTCGCGCGTGGGATTCGGCCTCGGGAGCTGGGCACATCGGCTGGCTACCAGCGCCACCGATTTCGCCAATCTCCACCGCATAGTTGGGGGGCTGCTGTGGGGACACGATATTGAGAAGTCCGCCGTTCGCGAAGGTGATCGGCCCGTATGTCGGACCGCTGCCGTTCGTTGGATCGAGTAGGACGCCGATCTGGCCGGTCTGGGGATTGATCTGAGTAAAGGACGCGTTGATGAGTATGGGGTCGCCGCTCGGATCGAATTGCACCGTGTACCCGCCCAGCAGGTTTGCGATCAACTGAGTCGATCCACCCAACGGAGACGACGTTCCATAGGTGATATAGGGTAAGCCGTTCTGTAGCGCATTCGTGGCGGTGAAGTTCTGGTTTTCATAGAACGCAGTTGTTCCGCCCATATCGTCGGTGGGCAAGAAAAAGAGTTGCTGGTTTTGCTTGAAACACAGCGGATACGTGGTCGCCTCAGGTTGCTGTACAAAATACCCCGCCACCGTATCGTTTGTCGCATCGGAGAGGATCGCAATCGAACTCGCTTCCCCTCCGGTCAGGTACGCGCTCGCATTCGATCCGCTTACGAACGAGGGGAAACCCGTCGAGGGCGTATACGGATAATCTTCAGCCGTGCCCAGGACCAATTGCATCGTGACACCGAGGTTGTTCGTACCGGCCTCCGAGACGCTGATGGGTCCGTCGGTGCTCCCTTGTGCAAGCAGGTAACCCATCTGAGTCGCGATGCCGCCGAGGTAGCCGAGCCCTGGGGTATAGTTTGGAGAAAACGGACTGCCGAATTCCTGTATGGTAACGTAGTCGTTCCCGGGGGCAAGGTAGAGCGGTATCGTCTGTGAGCCTACATTCGTACTGATCGGGTAATCGATCAGGGCCATGTAGGTGTTCGACGTCCCGTTATTTCCGGTCGAAGTGACTTGGATTTCGAGGTAATTCGAACCGTTGTTGTTCGTCGGATCGATGTACGACGGCTTGCGGTGCTTCGCGCTCGCAGCGGTTACCGGGGCTTTCGCTTTCTTCAAGCGCAGGAAACTGCTTGAGAACTTGAGCGTGAGTTTCGTATTTGCCGGATGCTTCGTGTGGCTCGTCGATCCGGATCCCGCCGAGGGTGTCGGCCGCGGGACGGACGAGGAGCCACCACCGGAAGAACATGCGGCAAGGACGGCTGCCGTAGTAGAGAGCGCGACTAAGCGACGAGCGTTCATTACTTCTTGCGCGCCTTTCTATTCACGGTGATGGAGTTATTGCTCTGGTAGATTTCCAGATATGCGGTCGAGTTTGTTTGATCGGTCAGCATGATCGCGCAATGTGAAGTAAATGCCGAGCCGGGCGTCGACAAGTTGACGAATGAGTACGCATAGTTGCCGCTGCCGAGATCGGTGATGGTGCCGTTGCCGGCGAGGAACGGACTACAGGCACCGCCGTTCGCGGTGTAAACGCTTGGAGTGATCGTGATTCCGGCGCCCAGCGAGTCCGTGAAGAACACGTACATGGTGTCGCCCGCGGCGTAGTTTTCAAGATCGAGCGCATCGACAGGACCGTTCGGGTAGTTTCCGGTGTCCGTGGCCGGCGCAAGGCCAACGGCCGTATACGACGGTTCGGTCGGCGCGACCGGCGGTGACGATGGGTTCCCTGAAGGAACGGTGTAGTTCAATCCCGGGAATTCAAAGGCAAAGTCCGACTTCGGACCGACGCTCGGCGCCGGCGACGGGCTTGGCGCCGGCGACGGGCTTGGCGTCGGGGTAAGCGTCGGTGTTGCCGTGGCCGTCGGGCTCGGCGACGGCGCCGGCGGTTCGGGGAATATCTCGATGATCAGCGTTGTTTCGCCGCCGCCCGGGCTCGTAGGGGTGGCGGAGAGGCCGGCAAACGCGATGATTTCTTCGAAGGGCGTTGGGATGGACGTCGTATACGCGTACTCATCGGCGGCGGTCGTTGAAATCGTGATGACGTCTTGCGGTGAGTAAACGGGAAGCGTCTCCGTGGTCGCGCTCGTCGTCGCCGTCGTGCCTGCGGCCGAATTGCCATCACCCGAATCGTAAGCGATCGAGATTTGACCGTGCGTTGGCTGGCTCCCACCGGACGACGAGTAGAGTGAGACGTAGACGGGGGCATTATACGTCTCCGGCGAGAGGATCGTGTTGCCTTGGCTATCGAGGGCGATCACGTACAAGCGTCCGGAAGGCGGCGGCGTGGTTTCATTCGCTTGCCCGAGCACCAAACCGTTGATCGTAACCCCGCTGGTCGTGTAATTGAAATAATACGGGATGTTCGTCGTCAGTAGGACGGTGGAGACGTTGCCGCTCAGCGTAAGCGAGGCGGTGTTTTGCTGGTTCGCTTCGACGGTGATCTTGAACGCGCCGCTGCCGAGCTGCGAGCCGGGAGCGGCGTTCGTTGTCGAGTACGTGGTCACCGTGTACACGTCGGTGCCGACAACCGCATTGATCCCAATCGAACATTGCAGGCCGCTCGTCGTCGACGTGCAGCCCGGCGTGCTTGCGGTCAGCGCGTACGGCGCGGAGGGGACGCCCAGCGTTGCGCCGGGCGTGTTCGATTGCGTGAGAGCGAAGACGATCGATTGCGTACCTGAGGCGATGTTTTTCTTCGAGCGGTGATTGCTGCTGGCCGACGTCGCAGGCGGGATCGTGATCTTGAACGTGGCGGCCGCGACGGCGACGCTCTGCTGGCCGCTGCCGCCGCTGCCGGAACTGGCCCCCGCCGAGGGAACAGTCGAAGGCTTTGCGACCGGGGGCATGACCGATCCACCGCCCCCACCACCACATGCCACGACGCTTAGCCCGGCGATAAGGCCGAGCGCGATCACGCCAGAACGATTAAACATTCACGTACCTCGGGAGTCGGCAACCGGAGGACCGCGCGAAGGCCGACCTCTGAAGACCTGGGCACGCGGCCCCGATCAGCCGGTATGTTCACCGTCGAGCGCTCTCTCCCTAGAACTGGCGGAGAAATGGCGACATTTTGCTACAAGAGTACCGCAGCGGCTTTCGCCTAACGCCTCGCTACGGAACTCGGGCTCCGATGAGAGCGACCGGCTCGGGAACGATCGAGCGAGCGGGCGCGTCCTCCGATGATGGCGCAAGGACGGGCGGCCTGCGCAGTTCAGAATCAGATATCGCCCTCGCAGTAGGCAGACTCGCCGGACTCGTTGAGGGTCAGATAGTAATAGTTATACGATTCGTCGATTTGGCTCGTGACGGTGGACGGATTGGAAAAGTTAAACGGCCCGAAATTTGGAACGAGAGACCCGTTGGAGAACGTGCTTGGATCGAGGACGACCCCGGAGAACGTATCGGTGATCGTAATCGGTTCGTGGTTCGAGTCGAACGAGACGGTGAAGCCGCCGAAGGGTGACGAGACCAGGGTGCTCGAGCCGCCCGAAGTCCACGTGATCTTTCCTTGCGGAATGCCGATCCCAGGTTGGGCGTTGCCGGCTCCGGTCGACGATTGGTAGGCATACGTTCCGCCAAAGTCATCCGTCGGGACGAAATAGAGCGTCTGCGAATTGGCCACGCAGGTCGAGGCAAGGGATGTGGACGAGCCCAGGGACATAAAACCAGGGTACAGCGTGCTGTAGGTCGTCACATCGTCGACGATTGCAACCCCGCTGAGCTGGGTGCCGTCGACATCGTTCGTCGTTCCGAGGACGAGTTGCATGACGACCGAAACGCCGGATGCTTGCCCGGCTCCGACTTCCGCGTATCCCGTTCCTTGGGCGAGCAGATATCCTGCCGTGTTCGAGAGCAGATACCCCTCATACGGGGCCACCTCTTGAACGAGAACGTTGTCATAGCCGGGGGCGAGATAAATCGGAATAGCCTGCGAATTCGCCGCTCCCGAGACGGTTACCGGAACGTTGGTGGCAGCCATGTAGTTCGTGGTCGGGCTGAAGCCGGAATAATTGGAAACCTCGACCTCGAGCACGGCACCGCTCGTCGGATCGACGAACGACGGCCTGCGCGCAGTGCGCGCGGTGCGCGCCAGCGATTTTGATGACTTCACGCGGACGTAATTCGTCGGCAGGCTCACGGTCAGCGTCGCGTTCGGAGCATGCTTCACGGCGCTCGGAGCGACGCTTGTCGGTGCCGGATGCGGCGCCGGCGATGATCCACCCGAGGAGCACGCCGCAACGATGACCGCCGATGAAGAGAGTGCGAGGAGGCACTGAATCTTCATTTGTGCGTCCGCGACTTTCCGCTCACCGAAACACCTCCGTAATTCGCATAGATCTCGAGCGTGGCTGTCGTGGTCAGAACATCTTCCAGCGTGATCGTGCACGCGGGTTCGATCGCGTACGTTGGAACGTTGTTCAGGAACTCGACGACGTAGTCCGAGCCGACGAGCAGGCTGCGCAGGCCGGAGAAATAGTTGCCACAGGCACCCCCGGTCGACGATTCGGACGAGACGATTGTCAGTGGACTGCTGCCCATCGGTGCGCCCGTCAGATACACGAAGACGTAATCGCCTGACGGGACCTGGCCAAGGTCGAGCGCTGCCGACGCGAGCGAGCCACTGTTGAACGTGTACGGCGTCTGGAAACCAAGGAGCCCGCTCTGGGGGCCCGGCGGTGGGCTCGGAACGGCGGACAGTGTCGGTTCGGGCGTCGCCTCCGCGTAGCCCGTAAACGTGATGGTGCTCGGCGGCGGTGATGGGCTCGGCGAGACGAGCGGAGCGATGGCGATCGAGAGTTGATTGCTTGGAAGGTTCCCGGAGCTGATCACGGGTGCGGGCGAACTCGGGCTGCTGGAAAGGGTGGCGTTGATACCGATGAATTCGCTGAAGTACGTGCTATATGGCTCCGAATACACATCCGCTGCGGTCGTGGAGACGGTAACGATATCGCTCGGCGAATACACGAGGACGCTGTACTGGCCCGATGTCGCGGATGCCGTCGCCGTCCCGGAGACCGGATCGTAGGATGCATACTGCACCGTGATCTGACCGTACGGAGGCGGACCGGCCGAAACGACCGTCGGGCGGCGCAGATGGCCGGCGGCCCCGGGAGAGCGCGCACGGGAATCATCACCGGAATAGTTATCGACGAGTTCGAGGATGATCGGCGAGCTGTAGGTATCGGGCGACAAGATGACGTTGCCCGAGCTGTCGAGCGCGATCGGATACACGGGAGCGCTCGTCGAGATTGAGGTCTGCCCCGCCAAGCCGAGGGTCTGGTAGCCGTTATCGAACGGGATCGCCGAGGTCAGGACGACCGATGCGACGGCGCCGTTGAGCGTCAAGGACGCGGTGTTCGCCTGATTCGCCTGGACAACGATCGAAAACGCCCCGCTGCCGTTTTCCGTCCCCGCGGCAGCGGTGGTTGATGAATAGGTGGCCACGGTATAGATATCGGTGCCGATCACCGCGTTGATCGAGATCGTGCACTGCAAGCCGTTCGTCACGGTGGCACAGCCCGGGCTGCCCGACGTTAACGGAACGGGAGACGACGCCACGCCGGTCGTCGCGCCCGTCGCCGTCGTTTCGGCGAGCGTGAAGGTTATCGATTGCGTATTCGTCGCGACGCTGCGTTTGGACCGATGCGAGCTCGTCGTCAGGGAACTCGTCGATGTCGTCGTCGTGGGGATCAGAATCTTGAAGGCGGCCGGTGCGACCGCAGCGCTTTGTGGTCCCGTGCTGCCGGGAGGACTCGAGGCGCTCGGCGCTACCGACGCCTTCACGACGGGCGCAGTGGTGCCGCCACCGCCGCCCCCACCGCAGGCAACGATGCAGAACCCGGCGATCATGCCGAACGCGACAACGCGTAGGCGCTTGAGCATCACAAAACCTCGGGACGCCGCAAATGCGTCCGGACGTCGGGCGAAGCCGGCAGGTCCGAGCCGCGCCGGGTGTTTTATCCGCTTAGCTTGCTCTCCCCTGGGATAACCCGGTGAGCCCGCGCACGGTACGAGGTCGCCCCGCGAGCGCAGGGAAAGCGCCTCGCGTGAACCAGCTGCCGATGCGCCCGTGGCAGAACGCCCTCGCGATCGTCGCGGGGTTTCTGGTCGGCGGCGCGCTCTTGCCCTGGCCGGCCCGCTACCGCCTCACCTGCGCCTTCGCCGCGATGGCGATCGCGCTGCTCTTGCTCGTGGCCCGTCTCAGCTCGCACTCCAAGGTCCGGTCCCGCAGCGCGCGGACCGCCACGCTCTCGCAAATCGAGCGGATCCGCGCGGAGCGCGAAAAACGCATGCGCCGCCGCTAGACGCCGGTGCGCTCCTCCTCGCCGTCGAGGAGCGCGAGTAAGGCGCCGTAGCTGCGCGCGACGACGGCGATGTTGTGCTCGGCTTCGATGATGTCGTGCGACGGACCGATGCCGTGTAGCGTGTGAACGCGCACGTTCGCCGCCCCGGTCGCGCGCCACGAAGCGGCGAGCTGCCGGATCGCGGCGTTGTTGACCGCGCTTTCGCCGCGATTGATCACGAGCGTGATCGGCGCGCGCGGGGCGGCGTGGGCGGCTGCCTCTGCCAGGCGAGCGGCGAGCCCGAGACCTTCGGCCACGGCGTGCGTCGGATAACGCGGATAGCCGCGTGCCGGCAGCATCCGCTCGCGCACGAGCGGATTCCACCACAGAAACCGGTTTTGCAGCTGCAGCATCCGGCGCGCGAGCAGCGGCGTCAGCCCGCGCGGCACGCCGGCGATGCCGAGCAGCGGCGCGATCGCGATCGCACGATCGACGGACTCGTGCTGCGCGCTCCAGGCCGCGAGCAATCCGCCGAGTGAGAAGCCGACCACGCGCACCCGGTCGCCGAACGCGCGCGCGACCGCGATGTGTTCCGCGACGAACGCGACCAATTCGTCGGCTCGCAGATGGCGCAGGTTGTCGGTCATCCGATCGGCGTGACCGTGGCGGGGCAAGCGCGGGATCAGCACATTGTCGCCGCCGGCATAGACGTGTGCGGCGAGCGGCGCGAACTGGCGCGGCCCGGCCGTCAGACCGTGGAAGAAGACCGTCACGCGGGGCGTCCGTTTCCCGTGCGTGAACCGGACCGCTCCGCCGTCGTGCGCGAGCGGCTCGTGCGCGTGTGCATCGGCGGCATCGAAGGCGCGCACGGCGCGCTCGAAGGCGTCGTCGCTCACGCGTGTGCCCCGGCGGCGAGCCCTTCGCGCGCGAGCATCTCGGCGTAGATCTCGCGCACGCGTTCGAGCGTATCCGCATCGGCCGCGCGCTTGTCCGGGCGCAGGCGGACGATGCGCGGGAAGCGCAGCGAGAAGCCGCTCGCGTGCAGCGCGCTCTCCTGAATGATGTCGAACGCGATCTCGACGACGATCGTGGGTTCGACGACGATTTCACGCCGCTTGAGGTGCAGCCGATCGTAGGCTTCGCGCGCGGCGTCGGCCGGCAGCCGGTGCGCCTCGAACCAAACCGTCAGCTCCGCAATCTCCGCGTCGGTGAGCCCGGAGTAGGCCTTTCCGATCACCGCGAGATCGCCACCGCTGCGCACCGCGAAGGTGTAGTCGGAGAGCATCCGCGCGCGGCGGCCGTGCCCCCACTCGACGCCCACCACAACCGCGTCGATCGTCGCGAGCTCGCGTTTGAGTTTGAGCCACCACTTGCCGCGCCGGCCGGGCGCATACGGCGCGTCGCTGCGCTTGAAGACCAGCCCTTCGTGACCGCGCTCGCGCGCGGCAGCGAAGCGTGCATTCACGGTCGCGGCATCGTCGGTCGCCGCGAGCGTGTGCCACGGCGCGACGCTCAGGTGCGCGGACTCAGCGTCCGCGAGCACTTCCGCCAAGGCGCCGCGGCGTTCGGCGAGGGGCACGTCGATCAGTGACTCCGCCTCGCGCGCGAGCAGGTCGAAGACGATGTAGCGCACCGGAACCTCGCGCGCGAGCTCGGGATCGATCGTTTTGCGCTGCAGCCGCGCCTGCAAGAAGCGGAACGGCAAGACGGTTCCGTCACGCTCGGCGATCAGTTCGCCGTCGAGCGCAAACGAGCCGGAGCGCGCGCGCAGCGCAGCGACCACTTCGGGGAACGATTCCGACACATCGCCGAGCGTTCGCGAGAAGAGTGAGACGCGCCCGGGCGTCACGTGCGCCTGCAGGCGGATGCCGTCGTACTTGTCCTCCACGATCCAGGCTGTACCGGCGAGATCCGCGTAGGCATCGCCGTACGGGATCGGGGTGGCGAGCATGAACGCCACCGGCGCGTGGTAGCCCGGCGCGATCGACGCCAGCGCGTCGCCGCGCGCGGCGACCGCGACCGCGCCGATGTCGCCGGCGAACCCGGCGGCGCGCCGCACCAGCGCCGGATCACGCTCGAACGCCGCCGCGATCGCATCGGCGACGAGTCCCGCTTTGAGGCCGATGCGCAGATCGCCGGTGACGATCTTGATGACGTAGGTCGCCTCGAGCGGATCCGTGCACGCGCCGAGGATGCCTTCGAGCAGGTGCTGGCGGCGCCGCGCGGCGGCCGAACCGCTCGCCGCGGCCATCTCGGCGAAACGCGCCGCCAGCGTCGCGGGCGCCAGCGTTGCGCGGAAGAGTCCGAGGTCCATCGGCGGCCGGAGCAGCGGCCCGAGCGCCGCGCCGAGATCGCCGCTCGTGCGGTAACCGGCGCGCACGGCCTCGCTCGTGATCCCCCAGGCGCGTTCGGCTGCGGCGATGATCGTGCGTCCTCCGACCGCGAGCGTCCGGCCGTCGGCCGCGGCGAACGGGTCGCCGCTGAAGTAGCGCGCGGCGGCAGCGAGATCAGCATCGTCGAGCGCGCGCAGATACGCGGCAAGCCGTGCGATCTTCTCGAGTTTTTTCGGCGTCTGCGCGATCGCCTCGCACGCCCGTGCGAACGCGATCATCGCGCGCCCGGCCCGCCGCCGGGACGGAGGTAATCGCGGCGGCCTGCGGGTAGCGGCGCGAGGTGATCACCGCACTCGTCTTGATGAAGGTCGAACCCGGCCGCGTAAAACCGCTGGCCGAAGAACTGCTTGCCATCGACGGCGTGACGGAAGTCTACAGCGTCGCCGGCCCCTACGATCTGGTCGCGGTCGCGCGCGTCCGCGAACACGATATGCTCAGCGATCTCGTGACCGAGCGGATCGCAAAGTGCCGGGGGATCGAAGCGACGGAAACCCTGATTGCGTTTCGCGCGTTTGCGAAGCGCGATTTGGGCCTGGTCTGGGATATCGGCGACTGATCGCTTCCGATTGGCCGTACGGTGATCGTCCACACGCCGATCGGCCGATCGCGATGGATCGGCCGCTGGTGGTGGATTGGCGGTTTGCGGCCGCGGGTAGACATTTGGGGTGTGCCCGGGATCGGGCACGCGTCCGAAGGAGAACCAATCCATGCTCTCATCCCGTTCCTTCAAAGCCGCATTCCTCGCCTGTCTCACCGTCTTCGTTCCGCTCGCCGCGTCCGCGTCGATCGGCCCCGGCTCGCAGCTCTCGGGCCAACTCGATCACGTCATCGATTCGGGTTCCGCTAGCGTCGGCGACCCGTTCCGGATGTTCAACGTTTCTTCTGAAGACGGCAGTATCAGCGGCGCGACCGTGTACGGCCATGTCTCTGAAGTTCAGCGCGCCGGCCAAGGCGCACGGCCGCAAGTCGAACTCGCTTTCGATCGGCTCGTCACCGCCTCGGGCCGGACGTATCGGCTGCACGCACGCGTTACCGGCATGACCGTAAAGACACGGAACAACACCGGCCGTGAGGCGCTCGGCGCCGTCGGCGGCGCGCTGCTCGGCGGTCTGATCGGCCACGGGGTCGGCGCCGCGCTCGGCGCCGGCGGCGGGTTTCTCTACACCAAGAACTACCACACGAACGTGAGCGTCCCAGCAGGCTCGACGGTCAACATCCAAGTCACCCGCTTCGCGCGCCAGGCGTAGCGGCTCAGAACAGCGCGAGCTGTTCGTTGGCTTCGAGGTACGTGGCGTCGACGCCCATGCGGCGGAGGCGCCACACGAAGTCTTTCCAGCCGTGGTTGAGCAAGACTTTGCGCGGCTGCGCGCGCTCGATGTATTCCAAGAGCGACGGAAAATCGGCGTGATCGGAGAGCGCAAAGGCAGCGTCGACGCCGTATTGATAGCGCGCGCTGCCGCCCAGCGCCCAGCCCGTGAGCACCGCGGTACGAACCGGTTTCTCGCGCACCGCGAGCGGCTTCGATTTTCCCGACGGCGGCCAGATCAGCGCGCGCGATCCGTCGTAGGTGGTCGCATCGTATTTTTCCCACGCCGGAAGGCGGACGCCGCACTGCGCGTAGACCTGCGCCATGCCGTCGACGGCGCCGTGCAGCGTGAGCGGGATATTCGCTTTGCCGAGGATCGCCATCGCTTCTTGGGCTTTCCCGAGCGAATAGGCGTAGAAGATCGGTGCGGCGCCGTCTTCGAGCGCGCGCTGCGCGAAATCGATCATCTGCTCTTCAACTTCGTCACGCGACGGGAACACGTATTGCGGCCGGCCGTACGTGCACTCCATGAGGACGGTGTCGCACGGTTTCACCTCGGCCGGCTCGCACGTGTACGCGCGACCCAGTTTGAAATCGCCGGTGTAGACGAACCGGCCCGCTTCGCCCTCGATCATGAGCTGGGCGCTGCCGAGCACGTGGCCTGCGGAAAACAGCGTGAGGCGATGGTCGCTTTCAGTCCAGGGCGAATTGTATTCGTGCTCTTCGAACGCGACTTCGACCGGCGGCGGGGCCTGCGTGACGAGCGAGGTTTGCGCTTTCGTTGAGCCTGCCCTGAGCCCGCCGAAGGGCGCCTTCGCGCCGAAACGCTTCCGGCAGACAGCCGCGTTGTGGGGCGTCGTCACCACGATCTCGTGGGCGCGCGCATGGTCGGAGTGCCCGTGGGAAACGTAGCACCGCGAGCGCGCGCGCATCGAGTCGATCCACAGATCGAGATGCGAGACGTACAGCGATTTTTCACGAATGGAGAACACGAGGCGAACGTTTGTTCGATTTCACGCGAAGCGCACCCTTCGCGTCTGCGTTGCGGTTCGAGGAGAGGCAATGAAGGCAACGAGGCCATGAATGAAGGCAACGAGGTCCTGATGGGTACGAAGCGATGTTGATGCCGGCCACTCCCGATTCGAGTGTCATCCTGAGCCTGTCGAAGGATGGGCATGCGATCCAGTTGCCAACCCCGGCGACGTCGCCGCGGAGTATGCCCCTTCTCGCATAGCCATCCTTCGACAGGCTCAGGATGACATTCAGGAAGACGTCGATCTCGCGATGCTGCGAAATCGTTACCTCCGGTCTATCTACTGAGAAACTGCATTGAGGAGAAACCCATGGCTCGCATTTATGACTCGATCGTCGACACGTTCGGCAACACGCCGCTCGTTCGTATTCCGCGCTTGAACAAGGGGCTCGGCGCGACCGTCCTGGTCAAACTCGAATCGATGAATCCGGCCGGTTCGGTCAAAGACCGGATCGGCGTCGCGATGATCGAAACGGCCGAACGTGAGGGGCGTTTGCGTCCGGATACCGTGATCGTCGAACCGACGTCCGGGAACACCGGGATCGCGCTTGCGTTCGTCGCGGCTGCAAAAGGCTATCCGATCATCCTCACGATGCCGGAGACGATGACGATCGAGCGCCGCAATTTGCTCAAAGCCTACGGTGCACAGCTCGTTCTCACGCCTGGCTCTGAGGGCATGAAGGGCGCGATCGCCAAGGCCAAAGAGATTCACGACAGCAACCCCGGCAAATACTTCATGCCGAGTCAGTTCGATAACCCGGCAAACCCGGAGATCCATCGCCGCACGACCGCGGAAGAGATCTGGCGCGACACCGACGGCAACGTCGATGTGTTCATCGCCGGCGTCGGTACGGGCGGAACGATCACCGGCGTCGGTGAGGTGCTCAAGGAGCGCAAGCCCGGCGTCACGATCATCACGGTCGAACCCGATACCTCGACCGTGCTCTCGGGCGGCCAAGCCGGGCCGCACAAGCTGCAAGGCTTTGCGCCGGGCTTCATCCCCTCGATCCTCGACACGCATGTGTACTCGGAGGTGATCAAAGCCTCGTTCGAGGATTCGGTCGCAACGTCGCGTCGCTTGGCGCGTGAAGAAGGCATTCTCGTCGGCATCTCGGCCGGCGCGAACGTGTGGGCCGCACTGCAAGTCGCGGCGCGGCCCGAATTCGCGGGCAAAACGATCGTGACGATCGGTTGCGATACCGGCGAACGGTATCTCTCGAACCCGCTCTTCGCCGAGCAAGAAGCGACCGTCGTCGAACGCGCGCTCGCATAGGAGCAGGGGCGGCGAAGGTCGCCCCTGCCGCGCGCCTAACCGTCTGGAGTTCATGCTCCAAGGACTTCCGTTCGTCGCTGCCTGGCGCGGCGAACGCATCGAATCGATCCATGCGGTCGCGGCGTGCGCGATCACCGTCGACGGCGAGATCTTGCTCGGGTTCGGCGATATCGACGAACCCGTTTACTTGCGTTCCGCGGCCAAGCCGTTCATCGCGGCGGCCGCCGTGCGCGCGGGAGCCGCGGATCGGTTCGGGCTCGACGATCGCGATCTTGCGATCATGAGTGCATCGCACAGCGGCGAGCCCGAACACGTCGCCGCGGTGCTGGCGCTGCTGGAAAAAATCGGTGCGGGACCGGAGGATCTGCAGTGTGGTGTCCATGCGCCCGCGTACGAGCCGTCGGCGCTTGCGCTGAGCCAACCGCCGACGGTTCTGCACAACAACTGCTCCGGGAAGCACGCGGGAATCCTCGCGTTGTGCCGGGTCCTCGATGTTCCGTTCGCGGGTTATCTGGACGTTGACCATCCGGCGCAGCAGGCGATCCTCGCGCTCTGCGCGCGCGTGAGCGACGACCTCTTTCGCCCGGAGCGGCTCGGTGTCGACGGCTGCGGCATCCCCGTTTATGCAACGAGCCTGCGCAATGCGGCGCGCGCGTACGCCCGGTTTGCGACCCTGCAGGATCTCGAACCGGGCGATGCGGAGGCGCTGGCCCGCGTGCGCGCGGCGATGATCGCCGAGCCGTTCTTCGTGGGCGGAACGGACCGGTTCGATACCGATCTCATGCGTGCCGGAAACGGCCGCATCGCCTGCAAGGCCGGCGCGGAAGGCGTTCACGCCAGCGCCCTGCTCGACGCCGGTGCGGGTCTCGTGTTCAAGATCGTGGACGGGGCCGGCCGGGCAGTCGCGCCCGCGGCCGTCGTGCTGCTCGCGCGACTCCGCGCCCTCGATACCATGCAAGTGTCCGCCCTTGCTGCACACGCATCCGTTACGGTCACGAACGCAGCCGGCATGCCGGTCGGAACGATCGCCGCGCTCATCGGCAACTAACCGGCGGCGGCCGGTGTATCTACCGGCGTGGTCGAGTTTTTTCTCAAACGCCCGATCTTTGCATCGGTTTGCTCGCTCGTTATTTTGCTGATGGGGATCATCTCGATTCCCACCTTGCCGATCGAGCAGTTTCCGCTCATCGCGCCGCCCACCGTCACCGTAACGGCGACCTACGTCGGCGCGAGCGCGAAGGCGGTCGAGACCTCGGTCACGACGCCGCTCGAGCAATCGATCAACTCGGTGCAAGGGCTGCGCTACATCTCTTCGCAGTCGACGAACAACGGCGTCAGCACGATTACCTGCGTCTTCAACCTCGACCGTAACCTCGATCTTGCTGCCAACGACGTGCAGAACGCCGTCAACAACACGACCGGTCAGCTGCCGACGGCGGTCACCCAAACCGGCATCACGGTCACGAAGAACTCCGGCACGTTCGTCATGGCGCTGGGGATGGTCAACGACGGCGGCCTCTCGAATATCGACGTCAGCAACTACGTCGATAACAACATCGTCACCGATCTGCAGCGCATCCGCGGCGTCGGCGGCGTGCTCGTGTTCGGCGAGCGCAAGTGGGCGATGCGGCTCTGGATCGATCCGAAGAAGCTCGCCGATAACGGTCTGGCCGCAACCGACGTCGTGAACGCGCTCCAAGAGCAAAACGTCCAAGTCGCCTCGGGCGCGCTCGGCGCCGCTCCGGCCGTCGGCAACCCGCGCTACATCTCGGTTTTCACGACCGGCCTCTTGAGCGATCCGAGCCAGTTCCGCCGCATCATCCTCAAGACGACGCCCGACGGCGGCGCCGTGACGGTCGGCGACGTCGGACGCGTCGACCTGGGCGCGCAGGACTATTCGACGAGCCTGCGGTTCGATAAGAAAGATTCCGTCGGCATCGGGATCCAGCAGTTGCCGGGCGGCAACTCGATCCAGATCTCGCGCGACGTCCTCGCGACGATGAACCGCCTGCAGGCGCGCTTCCCGGCCGGTTTGCATTACAAGGTGGCCTTCGATACGACCGAGTTCGTGCGCGACTCGATCAAGGACGTCATCGAGACGCTGCTCATCGCGATCGTCCTCGTCATCGGCGTCATCTACCTGTTCTTACAGGATTGGCGCACGACGCTGATCCCCGCCATCACGATCCCGATCTCGCTCGTCGGCACCTTCGCGCTCATGAAGCTACTCGGCTTCTCGATCAACACGCTGACGCTCTTCGGGCTGACACTGGCAACCGGTCTCGTCGTCGACGACGCGATCGTCGTGATCGAAAACATTTCGCGCTTCATTCAAGACAAGAAGATGCCGCCGATGCAAGCGGCCTCCGAGGCGATGCACGAGATCTCGGGTGCGGTCATCGCGACCTCGCTCGTGCTGCTCGCGGTCTTCATCCCGGTCGGCTTCTTCCCGGGCACGACGGGCCAGCTCTACAAGCAGTTCGCGCTGACGATCGCGTGTTCGATCGCGATCTCGCTCTTCAACGCGCTCACGCTCACGCCGGTGCTCGCGGCACTTTTGCTCGGCCACGACGAGCGCCCGAAGAACGGCTTCTTCCGTGGCGTCAACCGGCTCATCGACGGCTTGCGCCGGCGTTACGACGCCGTGCTGCCGACGTTCATCAGGCGCTGGCCGGCGATGATCGTGCTCTTCCTGATTGGTCTCGGATCGACCGCGTTTCTTTACCACGGAACGCCGACCGGCTTCGTCCCCGACGAGGACCAAGGGTTCCTGATCGTCTCCTCGCAGGCGCCGGAAGGCACCTCGGACGTCGGGATGCTCCAGATCCAGAAGAAGATCGAGAACGTCCTCTTCGCGCAGTCGGAAGTCACCGACGTCTTCGATGCCGGCGGCTTCGGGTTTACGGGCAACGGCCCCAACCACGCGACGCTTTTCATCCGGCTCAAACCGCTGAGCGAGCGCGGCGGCGGGCCGCACAGCGCGGGCGCGCTGGTCGGCCGGCTGTTTCCGATCTTTCTCTTCATGCCGGGCGCCCAAACGTTTCCGCTCGTCCCGCCGGCGATTCAAGGCCTTGGCTTCCAGGGCGGCTTCAACTTCGAGCTCGAGGACCGCAAGAGCGCCGGCCTGCTCCCGCTCGCCTACGCCGCATACGGCATGATGGGCGCCGCCGCGAAAGATCCGAAGCTCTCGCGTGTTTACACGACGTTCAGCGTCAACAGCCCGCAGCTCGTGGCCGACGTCGATCGACTCAAGGCGAAGTCGCTCGGCGTCTCGCTGACCGACGTGTACAGCGCGCTCAACGTGTTCATCGGCTCGGTCTACGTCAATAACTTTGATTACAAAGACCGCACGTACCGCGTCTACGTGCAAGCCGACGCGCCGTATCGCATGACGCCCTCGGATCTGGATCAGATCTACGTGCATAACACGACCGGCGGCGGCTTGATCCCGGTCTCCTCGATGATGACGCAGACGTACACGCGCTCGGCGCCGATCATCACGCACTTCAACCTCTTCCGGTCGGTCGAGCTCGACGGCAACCCGGGCCAAGGCTATGGCTCGGGCGATGCGATCACCGAGATGCAGAACCTCGCGCAGAAGATCGCGCCGGGCTTCAACTTCGAGTGGAGCGGGATCTCGCGCGAGCAGATCGAGGGCGGCAGTCAGGCGGCGCTGATCTTCTTGCTCGGCATCATCTTCACGTTCTTGGTGCTCTCCGCGCAGTACGAGAGCTTCATCGATCCGCTGATCATCCTGCTCTCGGTACCGATCGCGCTGCTCGGCGCGCTGCTCGCGATCATGCTACGCAACATCCTCTTCGCGGGGCTCACGCACACCTTCGAGGTCTCGGACGTCTACGCGCAGGTCGGCTACGTCATGCTGATCGGCCTCGCGAGCAAGAACGCGATTCTGATCGTGGAGTTCGCGAACCAACTGCGCGCGCAGGGGATGGACACGGTTCCGGCCGTGATCCGTGCCGCCGAAACGCGGCTGCGGCCGATCTTGATGACCTCGATCGCGTTCATTCTGGGCATCTTCCCGCTCGTCGTCGCGAACGGAAACGGCGCGGCGTCACGTAACTCGCTCGGCACGGTCGTCTTCGGCGGGATGGTCGTCTCGACGGTCCTCAACCTGTTCCTGGTTCCGGTGCTCTACGTGCTCGTGATCCGGATGGAAGAGAAATTCCGCCCGCGCCACAAGCCGATCTCGGATGGAACCGAAGCCGAACTCGCCCGGCCGGCGCCGAGCGGGGTTTAACAGGCTGTTAAGCCCGCCCGGCGTCGATCAGGATCGACGTATCGACGATGCGCCCGACCGGCGGAAGATTGATGCGGCCCGTCGCGCGCAGCGTTGCATAGACGGGGCCCGCTACGTGCGCGGGATCGATCCACATCCGCCCGTGGGCGCGCGTGGGCGGTCCCTCCATGAGCGGGATCTGCGCGCGGTTGAGGCCGATCTGCTGCTGCAGATCGAGGCCGAGTGAGGCACCGTAGACGGTCGTCGCGAGGCGTGCCGCGAGCGCGGGATCGCGCGCGTTCTCGGCCCAGCCGCGCTGCAGCGCGCGGACGAAGTGCACCAGCGTCGCGCGGTTTTTCGTGAGGTACTCGCGCGTGCAGAAGAGCACGTCGGTATACGTATGGTACCCGAGTTCATCAAAGCCGGCGGTGATGCACGGCACGTGGCGCGCCGCGAGCGTCAGCGGCTGATTCGTGACGAAGCACAGATAGGCGTCGCAGGCGCCTTCCACGAGCGGCGCCGGATCGAACCCGACGACCACTTCGGTATACGTCGCGGGCAGATGGTTCAGCTTCATGATCGCATCGATGAACACGTGCGCGCCCTGCTGCAAGCCGATCCGCTTGCCGAGGATGTCGCGCGCGGTGCGAACCGGGTGCGCCGGCAGCGAGAGCAGCGCCGCGGGATCGGTTTGATAGAGCACGGCGAAGATGACGAAGTCTTCGCCCTGGGCGTTCGCATCGATGATTTGCTCGAATTGCGCGATGCCGACGTCGGCACGGCCGGCGGCGACGACCGCCGGGATGCTGGCGAGCGTCGGTCCGCCGGCGAGCTCGGTCGCCTCGATCCCTTCGGCGCGGAAGTAGCCGTTCGTATCGGCGATCCACCAGGCGGCGTTCTGGACGTCCTTGATCCACTGCAGTTGGGTCGTGACGGTCGTGGCGGCGCGCGCCGGGCGCAGCGTCGCGGTGCCGAGTGCGGCCGTAGCGCCGGCGAGAAAGAGACGACGGTCGATCATAAGCTGAAGCGTTCTCCGATAACGGCGAGGCGCCGCGCGGCCGCGTAGGCCGCGACGGACAGGACGGTCGCGACGAGGGCGGCAGCCCAGGCGCGCGGGGTGAGCGATTGGGTCTGCGCATCGGCGAACAGCCGGCCCAGGCCAAAGGTTCCGATCAGATATTCGGCGGTTAGCGCCGCAAGGATGCTGTTCGCTGCGGAGAGGCGCAGGGCGATCAGCATGCTCGGTACGGCCGCGGGCAGCGCGAGGCGCACGAGCCGGGCGAGACGAGAACTGCCGAGCACATCGAAGACGTCGGCGGCGTTTGCCGGCAGGGCGCGCAGGCCCGATCCCACCAGCACGAACGTCGGCAGAAACGTGATCGCGGTTGCCGCCGCGATCACCGTCTGTTCGCCGTAGCCGAGCAAGCGCGCGATGACGGGCAGCAGCGCGACGAGCGGGGTCGATTGCGCGAGCAGCGCGGGAAACGTCAGCGCGCCGGCGGCAAACGGTGTCGCCCAGATCGCGATCGCAAGCGCGATGCCGAGCGTCATGCCGATGAGCAGGCCCGCGAGCGCAACGCCGATCGTGGCGCACGCGGCGGCGGCGTACAGACCCGGATTCGTCGCGACCTCGATGACGACGAGAGCCGGCGCGGGCGCGACGATCGGCGGAACGTGCGCGGCCACGATCCAGACTTCCCACGCAGCGAGCAGCAAGAGCACGGGCCAACTGCGATCGAGGAGACCCGCTGCGCGTCCGGCGGCCGTTCTCATCCGAAGCGCGATCCGATGGCGGCGCGCAGGCCGCCGAGGAGCGTGTAGGCCGCGATCGAGAGCAGCGCGCCGGTCAGCGCGACGGCCCAAAGCTGGGCGATCGCATAATTCTGCATCGCGGCGACGAGCAGCGGGCCCAGGCCGGTCTCGGCCGAGAACCATTCGCCGATGATCGCACCGACGACCGAGGACGGTGCCGCGGTGCGCACGCCGTCGAGGATCGCGGGCAGCGCGCACGGCACGAGCAGTCGGCGGAACGTCGCCGCGCGGCTCGCGCCCAGCACGGCGAAGAGATCGCGCTGCACGGCGAGCGTCGAAGCGAGCCCGGCTGCGGAGGCAACGAACACGATGAACCCCGCGGCGAGCGTCGCGACGACGATCGGCGTCCCGCCGCGGGGGACGGTCAGCGCACAGACGCCGGCGACGGCGATGATCGGAATGCCGTTGATGATGCTCGCGAACGTACCGAGCCCAGGCGCGAGCCGCGGCACGAGCACGGCACAACTCGCGAGCGCAAACCCGGCCAAACTTCCCATCAGCAGTCCGGCTAGCGCTTCGCTTCCGGTTCGCAGGGCTGCCGAAAGCAGCAGCGCGCCGTTTGCCGGCGTGAACGCATACGCGATCACGGTCGAGAGCGGCGCCCACGCGGAGCCGAACGCGTGCAAACGCCCGATCAGTTCCCACCCGAGCGCCGTCACGAGCACGCCGACGATGATCGGTCCGGCAGCGGAGCGTTTCATGCCGCGTCGAGGGCGCGCGCGAGCTCGTCGCTGAGCGCGTGAAAGCCGGGGGCGCTGAGGATCTCGCGCTCGCGCGGCCGGGCGAGATCGATCGCGACATCGTGCCGGATCCGGCCCGGCCGGGCGGACATCACGATCACGCGGTCGGCGAGAAACACCGCTTCGTCGATCGCATGCGTGACGAGCACGGTCGTGATCCGCTGATCCCACCAGATGCGTTGCAATTCGATGTTGAGTTGGCGGCGCGTGACCGCGTCGAGCGCGCCGAACGGTTCGTCGAGCAAGAGAATGCGCGGCCGGAGCGCAAGCGCGCGGGCGATCGCGACGCGCTGCCGCATTCCGCCCGAGAGCTGCCGCGGCCGCGCGCCGGCGAATTCGGCGAGGCCGACGAGCGCGATGAGTTCTTCGATGCGTGCGGTATCGACGGCGCGGTGCGCGAGGTGAAACGGGAGCGCGATGTTCTCGCGCACGGTGAGCCACGGCAAGAGCGCGTGATCCTGAAACGCGATCCCGAGCTGATGGCTTGCGACGAGTGCGGCCGGCGGCGCGCCCGCGATGCGTACGCTCCCGGCGCTCGGCACGGCGAGCCCCGCGATCGCGCGCAACAGCGTCGATTTTCCGCAGCCCGACGGCCCGACGACCGCAACGAAACTGCCGGCGGCGACATCGAGATCGATCGGTCCGAGGGCGCTGACGGTGCGTCCGCGCTCCAGCGGAAAATCGATGCGCAGATCCGTCACGGCGACGGCCGGCGCGTCGTGGCTTGAAGCTATGGGGTCACCGCGAAACGGCTATCGGAGAAGAGCATCCCGCCGGGGACGTGTAGCGCTTCGGTCGTCCAGGCCCAGATGCGCCACAGCGTGCGATCGGTATCGTCGAAACCGGTGCGGCCGTGCAGCATCCGATAGTTGTCGATGCAGATCGTCTCGCCCGGCTGCAGCGTGAACTTCGGCGCCGCTTTCGATGCTTCGTGGGTGAGCTTCTTCCAGCGTTCGAGCCAGGCGGCGTGCTGCGCGGCTTCGGCCGGCGCGAGCGACGCGACGGGTCGCTGCACGGGCGTCCAGCGCGACATCCGGCGGCCGTGCCCGTTGTCGAGCACGACGGGTGCGGTCGATGCTTGGAAATCGGGTTCGGTTTGCTCGATCGGAACGGTCGTCAGGAACGTGTAGAATGCGTGGTCCGCGGGGTCGGCCGAATCGCGCAGCGCATCGAGGATCGCGTACGTATCGACGATCAGCGATTCGCCGCCGCTGATCGCGGGCCGTACGCAGAGCAAGAAGATATAGTCCGGGTAGGCGTCACCGTAGGCGAAGCCGTCGGTGTGACCGGTTTGGAACGGCACCGTGAAGGCGTCGACGCCCGGCATCGTCTTGTAGGTGCGGTCGGCGTTGCCGCCGCCTTCCTTGATCGGTGCGGGGTCGGGGATGACGGGCGAGAGCGAGGCAAGCACGTTCGCCGCGACTCCCCGCGCATCGTCACGCGACGCACCGGAGTCGGTCAAGATGACCGCGCCCTCGCTGCGAACGAGCGCGAAGGCTTCGGCGGGGTCCGCGACGCGGCGCGGGACAAAACTCGATGCAGCCATTGGTGGTACCTCCGGTGGCGCGGTCGCGCGCACCTATGGCGCAATGATACGGCAAGGCGCATCCGATGCGTTACGGGCGTGCCATTTGGCGAATCCGGGCGGCGTTCGTGTACTCCGCGATCCACGCCGGGCGGGTGTAATAGCGGCCCCCGCGCCGGACCGTTCGCAAGCGGCCGCGCTGCGCTGCCTTTGCAAGGGCGGGATAGCCGTCGCCGGCGAGCAGACGCAACGGCGCAAGGTCGTCCCCGTCTTCCGCCGCGGCGCGCAGGCGGTCGATTTCTCGAAGCAGTGTTGCCGAGATCAGGCCGCTGAGCGCCGCGGGTTGATTCGCCTCGGCTTGCGCGAGCGCGGCCGGGTAGCGCGCGCGTTCCCGGACCTCGAACGCGAGCGGCGGCAGGTCGAGCCGGCGCAGGATAAGGTTCGCGACGAGCCGCGCGGTCCGGCCGTTCGCCTCGGCAAATGGGGCGATGCGGGCGAGCCGCGCGAGCACCCGCGCGAGCCACAGGGCGAGCGATGCCTCCCCGGGACCGCGCCCGGCACGATCCGCGAACGCCTCGACCTCGCGCGGCACGAACCAGGCGGCCGGGGCGACGATCCCGGCCCGCGGCTCGGTGTTCGCGATGCGCCAGGCGCCGCCGCCGGGGCTCGCCCGTGCGAGGGCGTTGAGGCGGCGGATCTCTTCGACCGTCACGAGCGGGGCCAGGGTGCCGGGTTCGCGGCGCGGCTGCCGCGCGACCCAGCGGTTCGCCTCCGCGTAGGCGCGTACGAGCACGTAGTCCGCGAACGGATGGTCGCCGCGCGCGAGCCCCCGGTCGAGCAGCGCATCGACCTCATCCGCGTTCAGGCCGGCTCCGGCGAGCTTGATGGACGACGCGATCTCCGCGCGCCAGAGGCGGCGCGTTTCGGCTCCCAGCGCCGCCCGGGGCGGAAGGCTTCGCAGCGCGCGGATCGCGGCCGGCAGGCGGCGCTCATCAGCCATGTCCAATTTTAGCATAATTTCACAAATCGGACATACCTGGTGGTGAAGCATCGTCGAGGCAGAGAAGAAAAGCCGCATGGCTCGTTCTGCGTACTTGGATGCCCTCGACCGCCGCGTGCTCGTTTTCGACGGGGCGATGGGCACGCAGCTCATGGCGCTCGAACTGGACGACGCCGCGTTCGGCGGCGCGGCCTACCACGGCTGTAACGAGGCGCTGGTGCTGAGCCGGCCCGACCTGATCCGGCAGATCCACGAGAACTACTTCGCCGCCGGGGCGGATGTGGTCGAAACCGACACGTTCACCGCCTCGCGGCTCAAACTCGATGAGTACGGCCTCGGGGCGCGGGTCGCCGACGTGAACCGCGACGGCGCGCGCCTGGCGCGCGAAGCGGCGGACAAATTCGCGACCCCGGAACGGCCGCGCTTCGTCGCGGGCTCGATGGGGCCGACCGGGATGCTGATCTCCTCGTCCGATCCGACGCTCTCGAAGATCACCTTCGATGAGCTCGCCGATCTGTATGGCGAGCAAGCCGAGTACCTCGTCGAGGGCGGCGTCGATCTCTTGCTGCTCGAGACGAGCCAGGATCTCTTGGAGATGAAGGCCGCGATTGCCGGGATCGAGCGCGCCTTCGCGCGCGGCGTGCGGCGGGTGCCGATCCAGGCTCAGGCGACGCTCGACGTGACCGGCCGGATGCTGCTCGGCACCGATATCAGCGCCGTCTGCGCGACGCTCGATGCGCTGCCGATCGACGTCATCGGCCTCAACTGTTCCACCGGCCCCGCGCACATGCGCGATGCGGTCCGGTATCTGGTTGCAAACTCGCGCTGCTACGTCAGCGTGATCCCCAACGCCGGGTTGCCGATCATGGGACCCAAGGGCGAGACGATCTATCCCGAAACGCCGGCCGAGATGGCGCGCGAACTGCGCGCGTTTGCGGCCGACCTCGGCGTGAACGCGATCGGCGGCTGCTGCGGCACGACGCCGGAACACATCACCGCGTTCGCGGCGGCGGTCGAGGGGATCGTCGGCCGTGCGCCGGAGCCGAAGCCGCTGCAATTTGCGGCTTCGTCGATGACGGCGGTCGCGCTCAAGCAGGACGGCTCGGTCGCGATCGTCGGCGAACGCATCAACTCGCAGGGTTCGCGCAAGATCAAGCGCCTGTTGCTCGCCGACGATTACGACGAGATGGTGCTGGTCGGGCGCGAACAGGTCGAGGGCGGCGCGCATCTGCTCGACGTCTGCACCGCGCTCACCGAGCGCACCGACGAAGACGTCCAGATGGCGACGATCGTCAAGCGCCTCGCGCAGTCGGTCGAAGCGCCGCTGATGATCGATTCCACCGAAGCGCGCGTGATCGAAGCGGCGCTCAAGATCTACGCGGGACGCGCGATCGTGAACTCGATCAACCTCGAGAACGGCCGCACGCGCATCGACGACGTGATGCCGCTCGTCCGCGAAGCCGGCGCCGCGGTCGTCGCGCTCACGATCGACGAAACCGGGATGGCGAAGACGCGCGAGCGCAAGCTCGAGGTGGCGCAGCGCATCTACGATATCGTCACGACCGAATTCGCGCTGCCGCCGGGCGCGCTGATCTTCGATGCGCTCACGTTCACGCTCGCGACCGGCGAACCGGAGTTCGCGGAGTCGGCGCTCGAGACGATCGAAGGCATCCGGCTGATCAAAGCACAGCTGCCCGGCGTGCTGACCTCGCTCGGCGTCTCCAACGTGTCGTTCGGCCTCAAGCCGGGCGCGCGGGCCGCGCTCAATTCGGTGTTCTTGCACCACTGCGTCGAGGCCGGTCTCGATATGGCGCTCGTCAATCCCAAGGATGTCACGCCCTACACCGAACTCGGTACGGAAGAGCGCGCGCTTTGCGACGACCTCGTCTTCGCACGGCGTCCCGACGCGCTGCAGCGGCTGATCGAGCACTGGGAAACCAAGGCGCCCGGTCACGTCGCCGGAGGCGCACCGGTCGCCGACGACGATGCGGACGCACCGATCGAAGTCCGCATCCACAACGCCATCTTGCGCCGCCGCAAAGACGGCATCGAGGAAAAACTCGACGAGGTCTTGCGCGCGCGCGAGCCCGTCGACGTGCTCAATAACGTGCTCTTGCCCGCGATGAAAGACGTCGGCGACCGTTTCGGTGCGGGCGAACTCATTCTGCCGTTCGTGTTGCAATCGGCGGAAGTGATGAAGCGCGCGGTCGCCCATCTCGAGCAGTTCCTCGAGCGCGCCGAAGGGACGACGAAGGGCAAAGTCGTGCTCGCGACCGTGTTCGGCGACGTGCACGACATCGGCAAGAACCTCGTCAATACGATCCTCTCGAACAACGGCTACACCGTCTACGACCTCGGCAAGCAAGTGCCGATGACGACGATCCTCGATAAGGCCGTCGAAGTCGGGGCCGATGCGATCGGTCTCTCGGCGCTGCTCGTGTCGACCTCGAAGCAGATGCCGATCTGCGTGAAAGAACAAGACGCGCGCGGCCTCGCCTTTCCGATCGTCGTCGGCGGCGCCGCGATCAACCGTGACTTCGGCCGCCGGATTTCGTTCGTCGACGACGACCGCTACTTCGAGCCCGGGCTCTTCTACGCGAAAGACGCGTTCGAGGGGCTCGACATCATGGACAAGCTCACCTCGTCGCCGGAATCGCGCGCGACGTTCACGGCGGCGATGCGCGCCGAGGCCGAGCGCGCGCGGGCGGCGGTGAAGGTGAGCGCAGCCGGACCCGTGAGCGGTGTGACGGCGCGCGAGCGGCTCTCCGTCGTCGCGCCGCCGAAGACGCCGTTCTTCGGCGCGCGCACGCTCTCCGGGATCGACGTGCGCGAACTCTGGCCGCACTTCGATCTGCGCAGCCTCTACCGCTTATCGTGGGGCGGTGGCAACGCGAAGGGCGAGCAGTGGGAGACGATCGTCTCACGCGAATTCGAACCGCGCCTCGCGGCCTTTCAGCGCGAAGCCGAAGCGCGGCCGATGCTCGACCCGCGCGTCGTCTACGGCTACTTCCCCGCGGCGGGCAGCGGCGACGACGTGATCGTCTACGATCCGCACGATCCCACCCGTGAGATCGCGCGCTTTACGTTCGCGCGTCAGGCGGGCGGCGATCATCTGTGTTTGGCCGACTACTTGCGCGAACCCGAAGATGGCGCTGCGAGTGACGTCATCGCCTTGCAGGTCGTCACCGTCGGGCGCACGGTCTCGCACGAGATCGATGCGTTGCAGGCCTCGAACGATTATAGCGCGTCGTTCTTCTTGCACGGGTTTTCGGTGCAGAGCGCGGAGGCGCTCGCCGAGTGGACGCACCGCCGCGTGCGGCACGAACTCGGCCTCGACGGCGAGCGCGGCAAGCGCTACAGCTGGGGCTACGGTGCGTGTCCGGATCTCACCCAGCACGAGATCGCATGGCGTTTGCTCGATGCGGAGAACGCGATCGGCACGACGCTCACCGAAGCGTTCCAGATCGTCCCCGAACAGTCGACCGCGGCGATCGTGATCCACCACCCGCAGGCGAGCTACTTCAATGCGGCGGCGGTGCGGGAATTGGTCGCTTGAAGATCGCGAAGAGCAGCACGAGCGAGGGGATCAAGAAGACTGCGCCGCATGCAACCGCGATCAAAAACGCGACGATCGTCGAAGCGGGCGACGCGGCGTCCATGTAGGTGTAGCGGCCGGGGACGATATCCGGCGCTTGCGCCGCGAACCAGGCCGCCAAGATCGCGATCGTTTCGAGGCCGACGGCGAAGCGCGTCAGGTTGTTCGCGCCGCGCGCCGCGAGGATCATCACGAGAATGCCGGCCAGCATCGCAACGCTCACGATCGCAAGCACATAGGGCCGCTCGAAGGCCGCCAGCAGTCGCGGTTCGCTCACGAGGGCGATCGTTGCCGGGATCAAGCCCGCGAGCCAGAGCGCGAGCGTGACCCGGATCGTTCGCCGCCGGAAGTCGTCGTGCACGGCACCGCTCGGCACTTCGGAGAGCAAGAAGACGGCCGCGACTTGCGCGCACAGCACGACCCCGAAGAGACCGATCGAGAGCGCGAACGGCGAGAGCCACGCGTAGCGGCCGCTCGCAAGCGATCCCGCCGCGTCGCCGAGGAAGAAGGGCGCGATCAGCGAGGAGACTCCGAAGACCACCGTGAGCGTGGTCGAGAGCCGCGCTTCGTCGGTCGCATAGTTCCGGAACACGAACGCGGCGCCGCGCAGCACGATCCCGACGAGCGCGATCGTCAGCGGCGGAAACAGTCCGACGCTCAGATCGGCGAACGCGATCGGAAAGCACGTGAAGAGCACCACGACCGCAAAGATCAGCCAGACGTGGTTCGCTTCCCACACGGGCCCGATCGCATGCGTGATCGCTTCGCGCTGTTCTCTCGCGCGCGGCCCGGTCGCCAAGAGATCCCACACGCCGCCGCCGAAATCCGCGCCGCCGAAGATCGCGTAGAGGACGACCGCGAGCAGCGCGACGAGCCCGGCGCCTTCGATCGGTGTCATGTCGCGGCCGGGCTTATGCCTGCGGGAAGACGTGCGTCGATGCCGGGGTGGCGATCGATTCGGCGCAGCAGCCACCAACAGACGGCGCCGAGCAAGATGTAGATGAGCGAGAAGCCGTAGAACGCGATGTCCGTGCCGGGCGCGACGGTCGCCGCATCGCTCGTCTTGAGGACGCCGCGCGCGATCCACGGCTGACGACCGAACTCGGTCACGCTCCAGCCGGCTTCGAGCGCGACGAGCGCGAGCGGTCCCGTGACGGCAAGGATCGGGAACGCGATCTTCGGCAGCGGTTTCCGGCGCACCGTAAACGCAAACCACGCGAGCGCGATGACGAAGAGCGTCGAGCCGCAGCCGACCATCGTATCGAACGCGTAGTGCGTCGCGGCGACGAGCGGCCAGTCCGAACGCGCGAAGTCGTCGAGGCCTTTGACGACCGTCGTCGGCGTGCCGCCGACGAGGAAACTCAAGCCCAGCGGAATTTCGATCGCGCCGATGTCCCGCCGCTTGTCGGGTTCGACGATTCCGCCGATCGTGAGCGGCGCGTGGTCGCCGGTGACGAAGCGCGATTCCATCGCGGCGAATTTTTCCGGCTCGTCGCCCGCATCGAAGCGCGCGCTGATGTCGCCCGAGAGAATCTGGAGCGGGATCGCGATCAGCGCGACGGTCATCGCGATGCGCAGACCCGCGATCACCTGCGGCCGCCGGTCGCCGCGCCAGAGCGCATACGCGCACACCGCCGCCACGCCGAAGCCGGTGAAGACGTAGGCCGCGAGCGTCGTGTGCACGACCTCCGTTGCCCAGGGCTTGCTGAACATCGCGACGAGCGGCTGCACGTCGACGACGCGCCCGTGATCGATCCGGAAGCCGGTCGGGTCTTGCATCCACGCGTTGACCAGCGTTACGAACCCGGCCGAGACCGGCCCGCTGATCACGATCGGCAGCGCCGTGAGCCAATGGGCGCGCGGCGACATCCGCTCGCGGCCGTACAGGTAGAGCCCGATGAAGATGGCTTCGATGAAGAACGCGAAGCCCTCGAGCGAGAACGGCAGGCCGACGATCGCCCCGGCGTATTTCATGAACGTCGGCCACAGCAGGCCCAGCTCGAACGAAAGGATCGTTCCGGAGACCGCGCCGACCGCGAAGAGAATCGCCATGCCCTTCGCCCACGAGCGTGCCAGTTTGCTGTACGCCTCGTTCCGGGTGCGCAGGTGCAGGCCGTCCGCGATGAAGACGAGCAGCGGCAGCCCCACGCCGAGCGCGGCGAAGACGATGTGGAAGGCGAGCGAGGTGCCCATCTGCGCGCGGGCGGCGATCACATGGTCCATACGGTCATTTTGACGGCGCGAGTTGGATCTCGTCAAACTGTTTTGTCGAGGAAGGGGTCGGCGCGAGGCCGTAGGGGGTGGCGATGCGTTTGATTCCGCCCGGTAGCGCGCTACCGATTGCCCTGGCTCTCGTGATAGCGCTTGCCGCTTGTTCGTCACCCGCTTCGGCACCGGCCGGGAACACGATCAAGATTGGGATCGATCTGCCGCTGAGCGGTGCCGATGCCGCGGTCGGCCAGCCGATCGACAACGGCGCGATCCTCGCGGTCGAGGAGGCGAACGCCGCCGGCTTCGACGGCGGAAAATTCAAGCTTGAAGCCGACTCGCTCGACGACACGACGCAAGGCCTGCACGATCCCGCGCAGGGGGCGCAAAACGTCAAGACGTTGATCGGCGATCCCGCCGTGCTGGCGATGGTCGGCCCGTACAATTCAAACGTCGCGAAGTCCGAGATCCCGCTTACGAACGACGCGGGCCTCGCGCAGATCAGCCCGGCAACGACGGCCGACGGGCTCACGATCGGCGCGCCGGCGAAGACGCTGCGGCAAAGTCATCCCGATACGATCGCGTTCTTTCGGACCTGTACGCGAGATTCGGAGCAGGGTGCCGCGCTCGCGCACTTCGCGCAGCAGCTGCACTTCAAGCGCGTCTTCATCGTCGATGACAACGAGACGTACGGGTTGGATCTCGCCGATGCATTCGCCGCCTCCGCCGCGACCGACGGCTTGACCGTGCTCGGGCACGAGCACCTCGCCTCGCATCAGCAAGACTTCAAAGCCTTGCTTACCAAGATCGCCGCAGCGAAACCGGACGTCGTGTTCTTCGGCGGCGTCTCGTCGACCGGCGGCGCGCTCTTGCGCCGCCAGATGCCGGATGCGGGCCTCCGGAGCGTCCCGTTCTTCGGCGGCGACGGAATCGCCAGCGACGAGTTCATCAAGACCGCCGGCAGCGCCGCGAACGGATCCTATTGGACGATCGCCGCTCCCGATGTGAACAAGTTGCCGAGCGCGCAAGCGTTCGTCGCCGCGTACCGTAAGCGGTTCAACGCCGAGCCGATCGGCTACAGTGCCGCCGCGTACACGGCGGTGATGGTCGAGCTCGCCGCGATTCAGAAAGGCATCGGCGCGGTCGGCAGCCTGCCCTCGCGCGCGACCGTGCTCGCGAACGTCGCGGCGACCAAAGGCTTCGCGTCGCCGATCGGTACGGTCGGCTTCGATGCGAACGGCGATACGACGGCGCCCGTACTCACCTTGCAGACCGTGACGGGTGGGAAGGTCGTCACGGTCGACGTTTACACCGTCAAGTAGCGCCGGTGACGCTCTTCGCGCAGCAGATCGTCAACGGCCTCGCGCTGGGCGGCATCTACGCGCTCATCGCGCTGGGCTACACGATGGTCTTCGGGATCATCGAGCTGATCAATTTCGCTCACGGCGACGTCTATACGCTCGGCACGTTCTTTTCGCTTACGATCCTCGGTCTGCTCGGCGCGACCGGGGAACTGCACGGGCCGTTCTTGATCGTCGCGGTCGTCGTGACGGTCGTGCTCTCGATGCTGCTCAGCGGCCTCGTCGGTGTGATCATCGAGCGGCTCGCGTACCGCCCACTACGCAATGCGCCGCGCCTAGCCCCGCTCATCACGGCGATCGGCGTGTCGTTCATCTTGCAGAATCTCATGATCTATTGGCACGGCCCCTCACCGCTGCCGTTCCCGCAGATTTTACCCAACCCGTCGTTTGCGGTCGGCCCGGTGCAGATCGCGGCGAAGCAAGCCTTCGTGATCGTGCTTGCTGTCGTGCTGATGATCGTGCTGCAGCTCTTCGTGACGCGAACCAAACTGGGCTCGGCGATGCGCGCGACCGCGCAGGATCGCGATGCGGCGCGCCTGATGGGAATCGACGTCAACACGACGATCGCGCTGACGTTCTTCATCGGCTCGGCACTCGCCGGTGCCGCGGGGTTCGTCTCGGGCGCCTACTACGGCACGACCTGGTTCTTCAACGGGTTTGCCGCCGGGCTCAAGGCGTTCACGGCTGCCGTGCTCGGCGGGATCGGGAACATCGCGGGGGCGATGCTCGGCGGCTTTGCGATCGGCCTCGTCGAGGCGCTCACGACGCAACTGCTCTCGGATCAGTGGAGTAACATCGTCGTCTTCGGGCTCTTGGTGGTGGTGTTGATCGTGCGGCCGTCCGGCTTGCTGGGCGCGACGCTCTCGACGAAGGCGTGATGCGGCCACGACTCGTGCGCGGCTTCGGCTTTCTCGCGCTCGCCGCGATCTTGCCGCTGGTCGTGCACGACGGCGGCTTCGTCAACTTTCTCACCGATGCCGGCGCCTACGTGCTGCTCGCGCTCGGACTCAACATCGTCGTCGGCTTCGCCGGACTGCTCGACCTCGGCTACGCGGCATTCTTCGCGATCGGTTCGTATGCGTACGCGATGCTGGCCTCACCACAGTTCGGGATCCACATTCCGTTTTGGATCATGCTCTTTCTCGCCTCGGGGATCGCTGCCGTGTTCGGGATCGTGCTCGGTGCGCCGACGCTGCGCTTGCGCGGCGATTATCTCGCGATCGTGACGCTCGGCTTCGGCGAGATCGTGCCGCAGACGTTTCTCAATCTGCCGCAGTGGACCGGCGGTCCGAACGGCCTCGGCACGCTCGATCAGCCGGTATTCTTCGGCTACCGTTTCGGTTTCAACGTGCTGCCGTACTATTACGTGATGCTTGCGCTCATCGTGTTCGCGGTGTTCGTCGCGCGCAATCTGCGCGACTCGCGCATGGGCCGCGCCTGGATCGCGATCCGCGAGGACGAACTCGCCGCGAAGCACGTCGGGATCAATACGACGACGACGAAACTCGCGGCCTTCGCACTCGGCGCATCGTTCAGCGGCCTTGCGGGCGTCGCGTACGGCGCGAAGCTCGGACTCGTCTCACCCGATCAATTTCAGTTCAACGTTTCGGTCGCGATCCTCTCGATGCTCGTGCTCGGCGGGATGGGCAACATCAGCGGCGTGATCCTCGGCAGCATCCTCATCTCGTCGCTCGACCGCTTTCTCTTGCCGCAGGCCTCGAATCTGATCTTCGGTCTCACGCACGTGCACGTCGATCTGAGCAACTCGCGCTTTCTGATCTACGGCTTGATCCTCGTCCTCACGATGCTCTTTCGTCCCGAGGGGCTCTTGCCGAACCGTCGTCGCCGCGCCGA